>Ga0067045_1001389_pt1 | contig 199312 bp, 152 predicted proteins | sample TerdegcTABiofilm_FD_59184 | JGI IMG/M metagenome (GOLD analysis project Ga0067045, IMG submission 59184) | Combined Assembly of (Gp0054472, Gp0054536) Wastewater bioreactor microbial communities from Singapore -Terephthalate degrading...
CGTGTGCGCGCGGGCGCGGGAAGAGGGTATCGCGCTGTACGCGTCCACGTTGCCGGCCTTTGAACTGGTTGGGCGGCTGTATGCGGCGGGCGTGCGAGGTACGGCGGCGTGAAGTCTTTTCTGGCTGACCTCCACGTTCACACGGCGCTGTCGCCCTGTGCGGGAGAGGAAATGACGCCGCCGGCCATTGTCCAGGCCGCCCTGGATTGCGGATTGAGCATGGTCGCGATCTGTGATCACAACAGTGCCGGCAACGTCGCCGCCGCTCAGGAAGCAGCACGGGCCGCGTGCGCCCGCGGTCTTCGTCACAGTGCGAGCGCGGCTCCCTGCGACGTGCTGTCGGTGATCCCGGGTATGGAAATCACGACCGCCGAAGAAGTCCACGTCGTCGGCCTGTTCCCCGACGCGGAGGCGGCGCAGGCCGCCGCAGCCGAGGTGCAGGCCACCCTCCCGGAGGCAGACGCCGAATACTATCAGCGATTCGGTCCGCAGCGGCAGCTCGATGCCCAGGGTCGGCTGGTGGGCCTGGAACGCAGGATGCTTGCCGCCGCCAGCACACTGAGCCTCGCTCAGACGGTCGCGCTGATCCATCAGCATGGGGGTCTCGCGGTGGCGGCCCATGTCGATCGTCCCTCGTTCAGCGTAATGAGCCAACTGGGGATGTTCCCGACCGACGCCGGCTTCGACGCGATCGAACTGTTTGTTCCCTGCGGCGGGGCGGGCGGAGCCGCTCCCCGGCCGGTGCAGGATCCGGTGCGCTGGGCCGTTTGGGGTCTGCCGATCGTCTGGTCCTCGGATGCGCACTTTCTGAATGACGTTGGTCGTTGCCGGACGGCGTTCACAATCATGGCGCCGACGTTTTCGGAGCTGGTCCAGGCGTTGCGGGGGGTGGACGGGAGGAGCGTGCGCGGTGCGTGAGCTTTCCCTCCACATTCTGGATCTGGTCGAGAACTCGCTGCGGGCGCAGGCCACGATCATCGCCATCTCGCTGGTCGCGTTGCCGGCCGAAGACCTGCTGGCGATCACGATCGAGGATAACGGAACGGGCTTGAAGGTGCCGCCGACCGAAGCGCTGAACCCGTTTTACACGACTAAGGACGGCAAGCGGACCGGGCTGGGGCTGAGTCTGTTCAAGGCGGCGGTCGAGCAGGCGGGCGGGGAGTTGAAGCTGGAACCGTCCACGCTGGGCACGCCGCAGCGTCCGGGTTTGAAGGTAGCCGCACGGATGCGACTGCGGCACGTGGATCGCAGTCCGCTGGGGGATCTGCCCGGCACGCTCGCCAGCGTGGTGTGTACGAACCCTGGCGTGGAGTTTTGTTTTCACCTGCGGCTCGGCGTGCGCGAGTCGCAGGTACGGGTCGGCGAACTGGCCGATCGACAAGGCATTGACCGTCAGGACGCCCTGGCTGTGGCCCGCGCGGTGCAAGACTGGGTCCGAACGGAATTGCACGCGGCGGATATCGCACTTTGAGTGCAGGGAGAGCAATATGGCTGTGGAGGATCGTGTGAAGTGTGCGTGCGGCGAGGAAGCCAGTGAGGCGGAACTGCTCGCACGCCTGGACGGCGTCATTCAGGAATACCGCAACAAGCCGGGGGCCCTGATTCCCGTGCTCCAGATCGCCCAGGGGATCTTCGGGTACCTCCCGGAAGTCGCGCTGAAGCGCATCGCGCTGGGGCTGAACAAGTCGTACAGCGAGGTGGCCGGCGTCGTCAGCTTTTATTCCTTCTTCTCGACCACGCCCCGCGGCAAGCATCTCATCCGGGTGTGCCTCGGAACGGCCTGCTATGTGCGCGGCGGGAAGCGCGTCCTGGACACGCTGAAACAGAAACTCCGCATCGACGTCGGGCAGACCACGGAGGACCGGCTGTTCACGCTGGAGGTCGCGCGCTGCTTCGGGGCGTGTGGTCTGGCGCCGGCGATCATGATCGATGAGGAGGTCCACCACCGCGTCAAGCCCAACCGACTGGACCTGGTGCTCGCCAAGTATCGCAATGGCGAGGCACCCGTTGAAAAGAAGAGGAGAAGCTGACCATGGCGCAACGCATCACCAGCCCCCAGGACCTGAAGGCCTTGCAGGAAAAGGCCAAAGCGGAGATCGAACTCCGCACCGGCCAGAAGGACCTGCGGATCACGGTCCACATGGGGACCTGCGGCATCGCCGCCGGTGCGCGGGACGTGCTGGCCGCTCTGATGAACGCTCTGGCCGCCGCCGACGCGAAGAATGTCACCATCACGCAGACCGGCTGTGCCGGACTGTGCGATCAGGAACCGATGCTCACGTTGACGGACAAGAGCGGCGGCTCCTTCCGCTACGGGAAGCTCGACAAACACAAGGTCGGCGAGATCGTGCGCGAGCACGTGCTGCGCGGACAGCCGGTCGTGGAATATCTGATCAAGGTGTAAGCCGTATGGTGCCTTGCTCGCCAGCCCCGGTCGGTGTCGTGGCAACGCGTTGCGGCGCCCGACGCGCGTCCCGCGGGCCGGCGGCACCTCAGCGGCTCAGGACGGAGAACGGTAGTCCATGAACAACGTAAGAACGCACATACTTCTATGTACCGGCGGCGGCTGCATCGCCTCAGGCGCTCTGGAGGTCGGCGCCGCGCTGCGCGAGCAGATCGAGCGGCAGGGTCTCCAAGGCGAGATCCAGATCATCGAGTCCGGCTGCCTCGGCCCGTGCGCGGCCGGCCCCGTGGCCGCGGTGTGGCCGGACGGAGTCTTTTACCAGGGACTGCGACCGGACGACGCCGCCGAAATCGTGGAAGAGCACCTGCTCAAAGGACGGGTCGTCGAGCGCCTGGTGCACAAGACACCCCGAGGCGAAGCACGCCCCGGACTCCACGAGATCGACTTCTTCCAGAAGCAGGTCAAGATCGTGCTGCGCAATTGCGGCGTGATCGACCCGCTCAAGATCGAGGAATACATCGCCCGCGACGGGTACCAGGCGCTAGCCAAAGTGCTCACCGGCATGAAGCCGGAGGAGGTGATCGCGGAGATCAAGAAGGCCGGGCTGCGGGGGCGCGGGGGCGCCGGTTTCCCGACCGGGCTGAAATGGGAATTCACCCGCCGCTCCCCCGGGGAACTCAAGTACATCCTCTGCAACGGCGACGAAGGGGACCCGGGCGCCTTCATGGATCGCAGCGTGCTGGAGGGCGACCCCCACAGCGTGATCGAAGGTATGGCCATTGCGGCGTGGGCCATCGCCGGGCCGGGCTCGACCGGTCGGCCGGCACGGATCCAGGGCTATGCGTACATTCGCGCCGAGTATCCGCTGGCGGTCCAGCGGTTCGAGCACGCCTTGGCACAGGCCCGCGAGTACGGGCTGCTCGGCCAGAACATCATGAACAGCGGCTTCGACTTCGACATCGAGGTCCGCATGGGGTCCGGAGCCTTCGTCTGTGGCGAAGAAACCGCGCTGATGACTTCGATCGAAGGCAACCGCGGCGAGCCGCGGCCGCGCCCGCCGTTTCCCGCCCAGGCCGGCCTGTGGGGTCGTCCGAGCTGCCTGAACAACGTCGAGACCTTCGCCAACGTCGCCCCGATCATCCTGAAAGGGGCCGACTGGTTCGCGTCCTTCGGCACCGAAAAGAGCAAGGGCACCAAGGTGTTTGCCTTGGCCGGCGCCGTGAACAACACCGGTCTGGTCGAAGTCCCCATCGGCATGCCCCTGGGCGAGATCATCTACGACATCGGCGGCGGCATCCCGGGGGGGAAGAAATTCAAGGCCGTCCAGCTCGGCGGCCCTTCGGGCGGCTGCATCCCCAAGGAACACCTCAACGTCCCGGTCGACTACGAGTCGCTCAGCGACCTCGGCGCCATCATGGGCTCGGGCGGCATGATCGTCATGGACGAAGACACCTGCATGGTGGACGTCGCCCGCTTCTTCCTCGACTTCTGCCAGGATGAATCCTGCGGCAAGTGTCCGCCCTGCCGCGTCGGCACCCGCCGCATGCTCGAAATCGTCACCCGCATCTGCGAGGGCAAGGGGCAGCCGGGAGACGTCGAGAAGCTCATTGAGCTGGGGCAGGTCATCAAGGATGCGTCGCTATGCGGACTGGGGCAGACCGCGCCCAACCCGGTCCTCTCCACGATCCGTTACTTCCGCGACGAATACGACGCCCACATTTACGACAAGCATTGTCCCGCCGGCGTGTGCCCCGCCCTCGTCCGGGCACCGTGCCAGAGTGCGTGCCCGGCTGGCGTGGACGTGCCCGGCTTCGTGTCGCTGGTGGCCGAAAAACGCTACGCGGAGGCCCTCGCCCTGCACCGCGAACGCAACCCGTTCGCATCCGTCTGCGCCCGAGTGTGCTTCCACACCTGTGAGGACAAGTGCCGGCGCGGCACACTGGACGAGCCGGTAGCGATCCGCGGCGTCAAACGCTTCATGGTCGAGCAGGAAGTCACCGTCCAGCTTCCGGAGGTGCGCGACAGCGAGGAGAACGCCCGCCGGAAGATCGCCATCATCGGCGCCGGCCCCGCGGGCTTGTCCTGTGCGTACTTCCTGGCCCGGCTTGGCTACCGCCCGAAGGTCTTCGAGGCCGAGCCGCGGCCGGGTGGCATGCTCGTGCAGGCAATCCCCGCCTACCGCTTGCCACGCGAGGAACTCGCCCGCGAGGTACGCATGATTGAGCGGCTCGGCGTGGACATCGAGACGAACATGCGGCTCGGCCGGGACTTCACGCTGCGCAGCCTGCGGGAGCAAGGCTACGAAGCTGTCTTCCTCGGCATCGGCGCGCCGCTCGGCGCCAAACTCGGCATCCCCGGCGAAGACGCGCAGGGCGTCACAGAAGCCCTGCGTTTCCTGCGCGAGTACAACCTCCACGGCTCGGTCCAGGTGGGACGGAAGGTCGTGGTCGTCGGCGGCGGCAACGCCGCCATCGACGCTGCCCGGACCGCGCTGCGACTCGGGGCCGAATCCGTCACGATCCTCTATCGCCGCACGCGGGCCGAGATGCCCGCCTACAAGGAAGAGGTCGACGAGGCGGAACACGAGGGCGTGCGACTGGCCATGCTGGTCGCCCCCGTCGAGGTGTTGCAGCGGGACGGGCGGGTCGTCGGTCTCAAGTGCCGCAACATGGTGCTGGGCGAGTTCGATCGCTCCGGTCGCCGGCGGCCGGTCAGCGGCCCCGACGGCGAGTTCGTGGTCGAATGCGACCAGATCATCGCCGGCATCGGCCAGGTGCTGGAACCCAAGCAGGTCGGACTGACGGCGGAGGACGGGGTCAATCTCAAGTTCAACCGGAGCGGATACATCGAGGTGGATCGGCTGACCGGGCAGACATCCGAGCCGTGGATCTTTGCCGGCGGCGACGCCGTCCTCGGCCCCTCGTCCGTGGTGCACGCCATTGCCCAGGGTGAGCGGGCGGCGGTCGGCATCGACAAACTGCTCACTGGCGCCGAGCACGCCTTCTGGCGCAAGGAGAAGCCGGTGGACACCTTCTTCGATCCCGATGCCGATCCCGTGCAGTACCCGCGGGCGAAGCTGCCCACCATCCCCGTTCACAAACGTAAACGCAACTTCCAGGAGGTGGAGCTTACGTGGTCGGAGCCGGTCGCACGGCGTGAGGCCCGCCGTTGCCTGCGGTGCGACTATCGCGCCCCGGAAGCCGCGGAAACCACCTCGAAATCTGGCACCTAGCCGCTCGTGCAGATGGGAGATAGAAGACCATGACCAAACTCACGATCGACAACATACCCGTCGAAGTCCCCGAAGGGACCACGGTGCTGGAGGCCGCCGAAAAGGTGGGCATCCGCATCCCCAGGCTGTGTTATCTCAAGGATGTGCAGGCCCTGGGTGCGTGCCGGGTCTGCGTCGTCGAAATCGAGGGCGCCCGGACCCTGGTCGCGTCGTGCGCCATGCCCGTCGCCGAGAACATGAAGGTCCATACCAACACGCGGCGGGTGCGCGAGGCCCGGCGGACCGTGGTCGAATTGCTCTTGTCCGAGCACGACGGAGACTGCCAGGTCTGTCCGCGCAACGAGGACTGCGAGCTCCAGAAGGTGGCGCACGAACTGGGCGTGCGCGAGATCCGCTATGCGGGTGAGCGGGCCCGCCGGTATCAGGACGCCACCACCCCCGCCCTGGTTCGCGACACCGCCAAGTGCATCCTCTGCCGGCGGTGCGTGACCGTGTGCAGCCAGGTGCAGGGGGTCGCTGCCTTGTGGCCACAGAACCGCGGGTTCAAGACGGTAGTCGGCCCCGCGTTCTGCCAGGATCTCGAAGACGTCGTCTGTGTGCAGTGTGGGCAGTGCGCCGCTGTCTGTCCGGTCGGCGCAATCCTGGAACAGGACCACATCAGCCGCGTCTGGGACGCGCTGGACGATCCGAACAAGCATGTCATCGTGCAGACGGCCCCGGCCATCCGGGCCGCGCTGGGCGAATGCTTCGGGTATCCGCCCGGCACACGCGTGACCGGCAAGATGGTGGCCGCGCTGCGGCGGCTTGGCTTCGACGCCGTCTTCGACACCGACTTCGCAGCCGACCTGACGATCATCGAGGAAGGGCATGAGCTGCTGATGCGGCTCAAGCAGGCGCTGAAACCGGGCGGGAATGGCCACCGGTTCGGTCCGCTGCCGATGTTCACGAGCTGCTCACCCGGGTGGATCAAGTTCATGGAGCATTTCTACCCGGAGATGACCGCCCACCTGTCCACCTGCAAGAGTCCGCAACAAATGTTCGGGGCGGTGGCGAAGACGTATTACGCTCAGAAGATCGGCCGCCGGCCGGAGGACATCTACGTCGTGTCAGTCATGCCCTGCACGGCCAAGAAGTTCGAGGCGCAGCGGCCCGAGATGGATGACAGCGGCGTGCAGGACGTAGATGCCGTCCTCACGACGCGCGAGCTGGCACGCATGATCAAGCAGGCCGGCATCCGCTTCGAACAGCTCCCCGACGAACAGATGGACGCACCGCTGGGGCTGTCCACCGGCGCCGCGGATATCTTCGCCAACACGGGCGGCGTCATGGAGGCGGCCCTGCGGACGGCGTACGAACTCGTCACCGGTCGCGAGCTGCCGTTCAAGAATCTGCACGTAGAACCCATCGTGGGGCTGGCCGGCGTCAAGGAGGCGACCATCAAGATCACCGGGGCCAAACCAGAGTGGTCGTTCCTCGAAGGGGTCGAACTGCGTGTCGCCGTCGCCCACGGCCTGGGCAACGCACGCCAGCTCGTCGAGCGGATCCGCAGCGGCCAGGCGCAGTACCACTTCGTCGAGGTGATGACCTGCCCCGGCGGGTGCATCGGCGGCGGCGGACAGCCCCGCCTGACGACCAATGACGTGCGTCAGGCACGCATCGCCGCCATCTATGCGGAGGACGAGAGTCGCCAGTGGCGTAAGTCGCACGAGAACCCCGCGATCCACCAGCTTTATAAGGAGTTTCTCGGCGAACCGCTGGGCGAAAAATCTCACGAATTGCTGCACACGCACTACGAGTCGCGCTCGCGCGTCTAGCAGCGCAAGCGGCCGGGACGCCGCCCTTCAACCGGCCGGCGTCCCGGTCCCAATCCGTAAGCAAGACGTCTACGGCTCCGCCGCCCGCTACCGGGGCGGTCGAGCCGCACGTTTTGCTACGTGGCCGCGCTCAGCGCCGCCGCAGCACGAGCATCCCCAGGACCGTCAGCAGGGCTGTCGTGGGCTCCGGCAGATAGTTGATGTACTGGGCGTCGACGCCGCCGGCCATCAGCGTGAACGTATACTGGCTTCCGGTCCACACGGCCTTGTAGACGCCGGTACTCGTAGCAATCAGATACCCGCCGTCGCGCAGCAGATACGCGCCGCGCGGCACCATTTCCTCGATGGGCTCGGTGCTGATGTAGGTGCGCAGTGTGCCGTCCGCGTTGAAGTGCCAGACGCCTTCGACGCCGGGGTTGGCGATGGAGCTGACCGTCAACACGCTGCCATCGGCCAACACGGAAACCTGCTGTGGGAACACGACGTCTGCGGCGAAGACTCCCACAAACGTCCCGGTCGGGGTGTAGATTTCGATGTCGTCTGTGGTCTCATTCGAATACAGCAGGCCCGACCTCCAGGGCGCCACGTCGAACAAACTGGCATTCAGCGCGTGGAAGCCCAGCGGGTTGCCACTGGTGTCATAGCGGGCGACTCCTCGGCGCGTGGTGGTACTGGGCCAAACCGTCTGATACACGGTCTGGCCGTCGAACCCCAGCCCGCGGATGTTGTCGAGCACTCCGCCGAGCGGATGTGCCGTGATGCTTCCCAGGAAATTGAGGTCCANGTCAAAGCGGTGGATGGCATCCGCCACCTGATCCGCCACCCAGATCTCGTCGTTGACGACGATCGCCTCCTTGGGGGTGGTGAAATACCAGCCCTGAGCCCCGGCGTCGGTCAGCCAGTTCAAGTCGATCGGGGTTCCGTCATAATCGTCGAACAGCATGATCCGGTCCCCAACTCCGCTGTCGGGGATCATCAGCTTCGCCGTCGCCGGCGCGGCGCACGCCACGACGATCAACCCCACCATCAAACCTCTCATCATGGTTCTCCTCCTGACTCTTGCAGCCCTAGCAGGGCGCCGAATAAAGAGATGCACTCCCGCCCAACTGCCGCAGTGTACCAGCGGGCTGATAGCCAGGGCAAGGAAAATCGCGCCCGCCTTTTTGCCGTCGGCTGGCCCGGGAGTCTCCCCGGGCGAACTTCCGGCTCTTCCCGGTGCCGCGGCGCGGCCGTTACAATGCACGGATGAACCCCGCGCCGCTCATCCTGATCGTCGACGACGACCCCGACTTCCTTGATATCAATCGCCGGGTCCTGGAGCCCGCGGGTTACCGCGTGCTGGGCTGCACCGACCCCGTGGAGGCGTGGGAGCGTCTCCAACGCGAAAAGCCAGACCTCGTGCTGACGGACCTCATGATGAGCCGCCTCGATTCGGGCTTCTCCCTGGCGCGGCAGATCAAGGAGGACCCGCGCTTCGCGAATGTGCCGGTGATCATCGCCACCGCCGTGACGAGTCAGGCAGGGCTGGACTTCCGGCCGCGCACCCCGGCGGATCTGGCAGCCATGCACGCCGACGCATACTTTGACAAGCCGGTGCCACCCCGAGAACTACTGAGCAAGATCGCCGAGCTGTTGAGTCGCTCATCCGCGACGAAGTGAGGGTCTTCTCCCCCTGGCCTGAAAAACAGGTAAAAAAAGATGGAAGGTCTAGCCGTGGCGCGCTCCGGGACCTTCCATCGCGGACGTCTGATCCGCACGCGGGACAGACGCCGATTCGTTGAACACGCAGGTCCGCGCGGCCTGCGTGCTTCAATCTTGCGCGAAGACCGCGCGATGATGCAAGCGCTTTTTTGAAAAATCTCGCGCGCCAAGGACCACGCGAAGACATGCGACGTGGTCAAGATACGCGACAGGCGTAACCCGTTCGCGACAAGCCGGCGGTCACGCACAGCGCGATCGGCACGGCACATGTGACGCACATCCTCAACAACATTTCGTACACGCGCGCACCGACCGCGCAGCAGCCGTCGCCTCGTCTGTAATGCTCCTGTGCATCACGTTTCGCGCTGCTCCTGCGCCACGAAGCGCCGCGTGCGCCGGATGCGCACGCGGAGCTGCACACCCTTCCGCGCTGGGGCTCCGCTCCGGGCGCGGTACAGGTTGCGCCCGTCAGGGAACCGCCACGCGAGCGGGCCTCCGTGTGCGAGCACACGCTGCGACGAGAACCGGCCACGCCATTGCCACCCTGTGCAGTTCTTGGGAGACGACGACGCCGAACGCGCGGGCCCGACCGGCGAACCCCGGAGAGGTGGACCGCAAGCGCACTCTCACCGACGACAAGCGTCCGTGGGCTTCGTTCCAAACGCGTAGCACCCCCTCTTTGGACAGCCGATGGTGGGATTTGAACCCACAACCTCAGCTTTACGAAAGCCGTGCTCTACCGTTGAGCTACATCGGCGGCTGCCCACACCGGGCTACTGAGGAAGCTTAGGGTTTGGACGCGCGGGAATCAAGGCCCGAGAATATGCCCCCGCGGCCTGCGTGCGGAAACCCACGCAGCTTTGCGTGAAAACACGCTCGCGACGCCAACGGCCGTCAGGATTATCGCAATTGAACACGGTGGCGAGGCGGTCCTTTGCGGCATACGGCTTGCAAGCTATAATGTGATAGAGAGCGGAGCAGGCTTATAAAGCGACGGCCTCCCTCCTCCCTTCGGCCCGAACACCCCGGTCGTCGCGACCTGCTCCGTTTCTTTTTTTGCGCCCGATTGAAACCCGAATGACCGCGTCTGGATTTGCTCCGGATGCACGTCCGGGGCATGATTCCTCACTGCGAGCGCGGCTCGCATCCGGTTATCGATCATGAAGCCATACCACGACGGCCCAGATCTGATCGTCACAGCGCGGCGGTGCTACACCTTCGGTCCGCGCCCGCGGCGGGCGGAAGCGCTCGCGATCCGCGCGGGCCGAATCCTCGCCGTCGGTACGCGGCGCGCGATGCTCGCACTCCGTAGCCGAGGCACGCGCGTGCTGTCTCTTCCGGACGCCGTTCTGACCCCGGGGCTGGTGGATTGTCATACGCACTTCTTCTACTGGGCGCTTGGTGCCGCCCTGGTGATCGACGTTTCGGAGTTGACCACACTTGAAGCCGTCCTGGCGCGCCTGCGCGCCGGCGCGCAAACCCGGCACGTCGGCGAATGGGTGCTGGGGCGCGGCTTCGACTACAACCGCTGGGGCGCGACCCCGCCCACCGCCCGCGAGTTGGATCAGGCGATCCCCGACCGGCCCGCGCTGGTCCACAGTCGCGACGGACACTCCGCATGGCTCAACTCGGTCGCGTTGCGTAAGCTCCAGATTACCGCGCACACCCCCGACCCACCTGGCGGCCGCTACCTCCGCGATGCGCGCGGCCAGCCCACCGGCATCGTTCAGGAAACCGCGCTCGAACACTTGCCGGATCCTCTCCGATTGCTCGCACAGCGCACGGATGCTGAGGCCCGCCGGATCATCGACCGGGCGATCTTGACGGCGTATCGCACGGCGTGGCGATTCGGCATCGTGGGTGTGCACACGATGGACGACGGCTCGTCGCTGACGCATCTGCTGCGTCACCATCGTGAGGGGCGGCTCGGTCTGCGCGTCGTGCACGCCGTCCCGCTGGCCGAACTCGAGAACGCCTGTCGGCTCGGGCTGCGCTCCGGCTTGGGGGACGACTGGCTGTGCATCGGCGGTATCAAAATGTTCGTCGACGGGTCGCTCGGGTCCCAGACCGCCTGGATGTTTGAACCCTATCCGGGTCGCGATCGCTATTGCGGCGTGCCCGTGCTAGCTTCAGACGAGCTGCGTGACGCCGTGCGGCGGGCCGTGGAGCACGGCTGGGCCGTCTGGGCACACGCGATCGGCGACCGCGCGGTTCACGAAATCGTCGCCGCGATTCGCGCGGTGCGCCGGGTCGCAACGCCTGCGATGCCACATCGCGTCGAGCACGCCCAGTGCGTGCGGCCAGCCGACATCCGACGGATGGCACACGCCGCAATCGTCGCCTCTGTGCAGCCGTGCCATATTCTGGGCGACATCGCGACGGCCGACCGGCACTGGCCGCGGGCCCGGCGCAACGCGTATCCGTTCCGCCGGCTGCTGAAAGCGGGGGTGACGCTGGCCGCCGGCTCGGATGTACCGGTCGAGTCGATCGACCCGCGGCGCAGTCTGTACGCCGCCGTCACGCGTACCGATGAACGCGGCGCGCCGGCGGGCGGGTGGTTCTCGGCGGAGCGCGTCCGCGTGCAGGACGTACTGCGGGCGTTCACCTGTGGGGCGGCGGCCGCCGCGGGCCGACCGGCACCCGCCGGCACGCTGCTTCCCCGAGCTCCAGCGGACATTACTATCTGGGCGGAGGACCCGCTGGCCGCACGGCCGGACGAGCTGCTAGATCTTGGCATACGCGGCGTGGTCGTGGGCGGCTGCGTGCATCTGGCCAGCGCGGGTACCTGAAGGGACGGGGTACGGACAGATCGCATGACTACGAACTGCACCATCGGCATCGACCTCGGCGGTACGAATATCAAAGCCGGCATCTGCGATGCCCACCTCAAACTCGTTGCGCAGGAATCCATCGCCACGGAGGCGGACGGGGGCGTCGAACACGTCCTGGCGCGCATGGCGGGCTTGGTCGAAGAGCTTCTGCGGCGGGCGAACCGGCGCCGGCAGGACATCCTCGGTCTTGGTGTCGGAGCACCGGGTCCCATGTCGCACCGCGAAGGGATCATCCACCATGCGCCCAACCTGCCGGGCTGGGTCAAAGTGCCACTGCGCGACCGTCTGGCCGCATTGACTGGGCTGAACGTTGTCCTAGAGAACGATGCCAACGCGGCTGCGTTCGGTGAGTATGCCGCCGGAGCCGGGCGCGGCGTCCGCGACATGGTGATGTTGACGCTGGGAACGGGGATCGGCGGCGGGATCGTGCTGGACGGCCGCCTCTGGCGCGGGCGCTTCGATAACGCCGGCGAGATCGGTCACACGGTAATCGTGCCCGACGGCCGCCCCTGCCCCTGCGGGCAACGCGGATGCCTCGAACGTTATGCCTCCGCCAACGCGGTGGCGGAGCGCTTGCGCGAGGCGGTCCACCAGGGCGCGGATTCACTGTTGCGGCCGCAGGTCTTGGCGGGCACGCCGTTCGACGCCCGGGAGGTCGTAGCAGCGATGGACCAGGGCGATGCGCTGGCCGCCCGGATCTGGGACGAGACGTGTTACTACCTCGCCCTTTCGGTAGTGAACCTCCAGCATCTGCTCAACCCAGAGCTGGTCGTGTTCGCCGGGGGGCTGATCAATGCCGGGGAGCGGTTGCTGTCCGGCGTACGCCGGCACTTTGAAGAATTGAGCTGGAAGATCGCGCCGGATGCACCGCGGATCGCGTTCGCCACGCTGGGGACTGACGCCGGTACGATCGGCGCCGCCGCCCTCGCACGGGAGGCCTTCGGGGGGTCGGAGGCATTGCCGCGCCCCTGACCCCCAACGTACGTCGCCCCCCAATCCCCGCGCGCAAGTGCGCGGGGTGCCGCCGTGCGGCCATGACCCGCGATTTACGTCGCAAGCGCGGGCAAAGCTGCCGACGTCCACTTCGTTGCGCCTAGCGTCGTCGTCGCAGCACCACCGCTGCCACCATCAGCAGCGCCGCCGTGCCCGGCTCGGGGATCGGCGGGGGTGGCGGCGGCGGGGGCGGTGGCGGCGGGGGCGGTGGCGGCGGCTGGGGCTTCTCCGGTTCCTCGGGCGGCGTTGGCTTCGCCGGCGGGACGCGCGGATTACTGGGCGTGTTACGCGTCACCGTCGCTGTGCGGGAGGTCGAGCCCGGCGGATCGAAGTCGGTGAACGGGTTGGGGATCCCGCTGACATAGCCCGAACCCGCTCCGCCGGGCATCGCCCCACCACCTCCACCTCCTATTGATTCGCCGAGGAAGCGGTATCGCGACTCGCCGTTGATCGTGAAGCCGGCCATCGGTCCAAAGCCGACGTTGCGCTCATGCCAGAGCTCGATCTCGGGCCACAACTCATTCGGGTTGATGCGGAAGATCAGCAGCAGGTCGCTACGGGCCCGCATGCCGAAGTCCCGCCAATCGTGCGGATCAACCGGGCTCCACATCCAGGCAGCTCGGCGATCCAGGCCTTCGATCGTGCCCAGCGGCCCGAAGCCATTCGCGCCCGCCAGCGCTGCCTTCTGCCACGCGAACGTACGTGACGCCCGCCGAACGAGCTGTGCGATCTCGGCGGTCGCCGGAGCCGGTTCAGCGAACGCGCGCGTCACCGGTGGCAAGTACACTTCCCACGTCGGATCACCGCTGTAAACCGGAATGCCGTTAAAGATAAGCTCGGCCAACACGCCTCGCTGGCCGTCCAAGGTCCCCCACACGGCCAGAAAGATGTACCGCTGGTCTTCCACCTCGAACCGGAACGCTCGCACGGTCGCAGCTTCTCCAGCCTCCGGTTCGTGGCTGGCAATCAGCTCCATGTCCGTTCCGTTGGCAGCCCCCTTGTACAGGGCGAAGCGGCCGGTCACGTACACTTTGGCGTACACCGACGTCGTCATGTCGGCCGCCTGCGTGGCCGCTGTGACGGCCAGCGCGCACGACAGAATACATGCGTCCCAGCGCATGGCTCTCACCTCTTTCCGCCGGTCCTTGCCAGCGGAGCAATGTACGTACGGGAAACCCGAGAACCGCGTTTCGCCGCGAGCTGTTGTGTCTGGTCAATACTATGGAACCGGTCACGCGGCAGGCAACGGCCGTCCGAAACAGATCATTCTGGCGAGGTGTTGTTGCTTAATTCTGTGCCGCCGAGGCGCGATTTTATCGGCCGGGCATAGCGCCGCGGCGCCGATTTTCGCGCACGGTCGGGTAACCTCGTCGCCGAGTGTCCTCCGCAGCGGGCGAGAGTCAGGAGAGCTCAAGGAACTCGCGCCGAAGTCGCTGCGCAAGCAAAGGGGCGTCGACGGGAAGCTTGTCCCACTCGGCCCGCGTGTAGACCCAGACATCGGCCGGCACGGGCAAACCGCCGGGTTCGTACCGCAGGGGACGCCGCATCCACGGTTCGTCGCTGTGGGAGACGATCACGATGATGTCCAAATCACTGCCGACGCCCCAGTCTCCCCGGGCGTAGGAGCCGACACAGCCAACCTGCTGAACGAGCGGGTCGCGGGCGCGCAGCCGGCCGGCCCAATCGCGGGCCGCAGCCAGCACCTCCTCACGCCCGGGCCATTTGAAGACGGCAGAATTCAACGATCTGACGGGCATGCTCGAGCGCCTCGCGGCTCTGAAGCGGACCGTAGTTCTCCGCCGGCGCCCCCGACGGGTGGCCATTCGGGTAGCGAGCAGGAATGTAGTGCAGGTCGAGCGCGCGAGCTGCATCCAGCAGGCCGTCCGGTACCTGAGTTGACGGTGAAAGCTCTTCCAGCAGCGTTCGCACCGCGGGGCCCCAGGCCTCCTGACCGCGCAGGAGATGTACCGCTTTCACAGCCATCTCGGCCGCCTGCTGGGCAGCAAAACAGGCCCACTCGTGAAACCCGGAGGCCGCGCTGGCTGAAGCGTGCGCCAGGTTTCGCTCCGCCTGCCGAAGCCAGTCCTGCGCCCGATTCGCCACGACGAAATTACACTACTCTGCGGCTGCGCGGATGGCGCGGGCGTTGCTGCAAGGGGGCGGCGAAGGGGATAAAATTACCGGCTATCTGGGGACCCGCGCGAGTCGGGAGAGCGAATGAGCGACACGCCTGGAACGCAGCACATCCTCACGCCCATCGTGCGTGAAATGGAGGAATCGTACCTCACCTACGCGATGAGCGTGATCATGGCGCGGGCGCTGCCGGACGTCCGCGACGGGCTCAAACCTTCCCAGCGGCGCATCCTGGTGGCGATGCACGATCTGAACCTTACGCCCCGGGCCAAGCACCGCAAGTGCGCAAAGATCTGCGGCGACACCAGCGGCAATTATCACCCGCATGGCGAGGGGGTCATCTACCCGACCCTGGTCCGCATGGGCCAGGAGTGGAGCATGCGTCACCTGCTGGTCGACCCGCAGGGCAACTTTGGCAGCATTGACGGCGACCCGCCGGCGGCCATGCGCTACACCGAAGCGCGGCTGGCCGGACCGGCCGAGGAGATGCTGGCCGACCTCGACAAGGAAACCGTGGACTTCGAGGACAACTATGACGGCACGCGCAAAGAGCCCGTCGTGCTGCCCGGGAAGTTCCCCAATCTGCTGGTCAACGGGGCCGAGGGCATCGCCGTCGGCATGGCCACCCGACTGCTGCCGCACAACCTCCGCGAGATCTGTGCCGCGATCATCGCCTACATGGACAACCCGGAGATCACACTCGACGAGCTGATGAAGATCGTGCCCGGGCCGGACTTCCCCACCGGAGGCGTCATCTGCGGCACGGACGGCATCCGCGAGGCGTACGCCACCGGCCGCGGGTCGCTGGTGGTGCGCGGCGTGCTCCACGCGGAGGAAACCCGGTCGGGCCGGCTTCAGATCGTGGTCGATGAGATTCCCTACGGCGTCCTGCTGCCGACGATCAAGGACCGCCTGCTGGAGGCGATCGAGAGTGGCCAGATCCGGGGCATCGAAGACATCCGCGACGAGTCCGGCCGCGACAAGCTGGTCCGGCTGGTGATCGTGCTGAAGAAGGACGCGAACCTTCAGGTCGTCACGAACCAGTTGTGGCAGTACACGCCGCTGCAAAGCACGATCCACGCCCTGAACATCGTGCTGGTCAACCGCGTGCCGAAGACGCTGAATCTCAAGCAGCTCATCGAGCACTTCGTCCGGCACCGCGTCGACGTGATCCGTCGCCGATCGGCGTTCCTGTTGCGCAAGGCGCGGCAGCGGGCGCACGTGGTGGAGGGTTTGATTCTCGCGGTAGCGGACATCGACACGATCATCCGCATCATCCGCGAGTCGCCCGACGTGGACACCGCGCGAGCCCGACTGATGGCCTGCCCGCTGCGGCTCAGTCCGCAGGCCGCGGTGCGGCGGCTGCTGCCGGAGGCGTTCGTGGAGCGGACCTCGGCCGCCGAGCAGCATCTGACGCACACTCAGGCGGATGCCATTCTCGCATTGCAGCTCCGACGGCTGACGGGCCTGGAGATCGAGGAACTGGCGCGCGAGTACGGCCGGCTGGTGGAGGAAATCGAGGGCTACGAGCTGATCCTCAGCGATGAACGCCGGGTGCTGGACATCATCGCCGAGGATTTGCGGGAACTGGCGGAGAAGTACGGTGATGACCGGCGGACGAAGATCGCCGGCCCGGTAGGCGAGCTGGAACTGGAGCAGCTCGTCGAGCGGGAGGACGTCGTCGTCACCATTTCGCACGAGGGGTATGTCAAGCGGGTGCCGCTGGACGCGTTCCGCAGTCAGGGGCGGGGGGGCAAGGGCATCCGCGGGGCCGAGAGCAAGGACGGGGACTTCATCGAGCTGATGCGCGTCTGTTCGACGCACGACTATCTGCTGTTCTTCACCAACCGCGGGCGGGTCTATTGGCTGCGGGTCTTCGACATCCCGAGCCTGGCCCGCACCAGCCGCGGACGCTCGCTCGCCAATCTCGTGACCATGCAGCCCAACGAACGGCAGATGGCCGTTCTGCCCGTGCGCGCCTTCGAAGAGAAGTTCGTCTTCTTCGCCACGGAGAAAGGGGTCGTCAAGAAGACCCCGCTGTCGGCCTTTGCCAACCCACGTCCGAGCGGCATCCAGGCGATCGCGCTCGACCCGGACGACGCCGTCGTGAAAGCCTCCCTGACGACGGGCAACGACGAGATCGTGCTGGGCACGCGTCAGGGCATGGCGTGCCGCTTCCGCGAGAGCGAAGTCCGGGCCATGGGACGGGCGGCGCGCGGCGTGCGCGGCATCACGCTGGAGCGTGACGATCGCGTGGTGGACATGATCGTCGTGCAGCCGGGCATGAGCGTGCTGACGGTGTGTCAGAACGGCTACGGCAAGCGGACGCCGGTCGAGGAATACCGGTTGACCCACCGGGGCAGCAAAGGGGTCATCAACATCCGGGTCAACGAGCGCAACGGGCCGGTCATCGCACTGCGGGCCGTGACGGATGAGGATTCGCTCATGCTGATTACCGCCCAGGGCAACCTGTTGCGCATGGAACTTTGCGAGCTGCGCGACATCGGTCGCGCCACGCAGGGTGTCCGGCTGATCCGGGTCGAGGAAGGGGATAGCGTGGTCGCGGTCGCGAAGGTCGTCAGTGAGAAGGAGGAGGAAGAGATCGATGAGGGGGAACCAGAGCTAACTGGGCCGGGCGTCATCGCGGGGCCGGGCCCCGGTGCAGCCCAGGACAATCCGTCAGGGGTTTCCAGGGAAACCGACGCTCCGGAGGAACAGCAACCCGATACCCATACGTGAGTTGAGCCCGGGGCGCCCGGTTCGGCTTGCGAATGTGAGCCCGCGGTCGTTACGCTTCCGGGTCGGACGGCAAATCAATCCCGACAAGGCGAAGTCTGGAAGAAAGGTGCACCCATGATGCGAGTTGCGATGATGTTCTGCCTGATTGTTGCGTTACCCACCGCGTTCGCGGACGAACGGCACCACGATGCCAGTAAACCCCAGCCGTTGAGCGCCCCGCCCAAGCCGATGTTGGAGCCGACGACAGCCCCCGCGGCGACTGGGCCAAGCACAAACGCACCGGCAACACGGCCCGCGACAGCGCCTGCCACGCAGCCCGCGACGCCGCCGGCGACTCAGCCCGCCGCGGCCCCTGCGACCCCGACCCCCGGCGGTGGCGACCTGCACCCGCAGGTCACCCTGCATACAACGCACGGGGACATCGTGGTGGAGCTGGACGGCGAGAAGGCGCCGATCAGCACCAAGAACTTCGTGGACTACGTCGAAGCCGGTTTCTACGACGGGACCATCTTCCACCGCATCATTTCGAACTTCATGATCCAGGGCGGCGGCTATACCCCCGAGTTCACCGAGAAGCAGACCGGCCTGCGCCCGCCGATCAAGAACGAGTGGCAAAACGGGCTGAAGAACGTGCGCGGAACGATTGCGATGGCTCGTCGAGGCTGGGCGCCGGGAATGCCGGAGTCCGCCAAGGAGCAGGCGGCCAACTCCGCGACGGCCCAGTTCTTCATCAACGTGGTCGACAACCCGGGGTTGGACCAGCCGCAGGCGGACGGGGCGGCGTATGCGGTGTTCGGGAAGGTCATCCGCGGGATGGATGTGGTCGACCGGATCCGCAACATCGAGACGATCGAGCATCCGCGGTTGCCGATGGGGAAGGTGGTGCCCAAGGAGCCGGTGGTCATCCTGACGGCGAAGGTGACCGGGTTGTACGACCGCGAGAAACTGGCCGCCCGCACGGTGGAGGCCGGGCTCAGTCCCGAACTGCTCGCTTATATCCGCAAAGTCGAGGCGGAAACCGGCAAGAAGGTCGAGCGTACGGCGAGCGGACTGATGTACATCATTCTTCAGGAGGGGACCGGACCGCAGCCCGGTAAGGCAGATGCCGTCGATGTGCATTACACCGGCTTCTTCCTGGACGGCAAAAAGTTCGACAGCTCCCTCGACCGCAATCAGCCCTTCACATTTTCGCTGACCGGCGGTGTCATCCGCGGCTGGCTCGAAGGCGTCGCACTCATGAAGGTCGGCGAGAAACGCCGGCTGATCATCCCGCCGGAGCTGGGTTACGGTCCGCAGGGACGGCCGCCGGCCATTCCGCCGAACGCCACGCTGATCTTCGACATCGAGCTGTTGCGCGTTCGAGGACCGATCTAGTCGGCGGACCGCGAGCGGCGCGGGCCCGGTTGCAACGGAATGAGCACGGCGACGCTGCTTCTCATCGCGGTCGGGCTCGCCATGGATGCCCTGGCGGTTGCGCTAGCCGCCAGCGTTACTTTGCGCCGCGTCAGCCCGCGCCAGGTTTTCCGACTGGCCTTCCACTTCGGACTGTTCCAGGCTGGCATGCCGGTGCTGGGCTGGCTGGCCGGCCGCGGCCTGGCGACGCTCATCGAGACCTGGGACCACTGGATGGCATTCGCGCTACTCTCCGCCATCGGTGGGAAGGCCATTTACACGGCGGCACGCGGGACGCCCGAAGCGCAACCGCGCGCCGACCCCACGCGTGGCCTGCGGCTGGTTGTGCTCTCTCTGGCCACCAGCATCGATGCGCTGGCCGTGGGACTGACTTTTGCGTTCCTCAAAGTCCGCATCTGGCAGCCGGCAGTTGTGATCGGCCTGATCACCGCGGCACTCACCACCGTCGGCATGCTGACCGGCAGCCGACTGGGGGCGCGCTTTGGACGTTCCATGGAGTTCGTCGGCGGCAGCGTACTGATCTTCGTGGGAGCCAAAATTCTCGTGCAGCACCTGACGCAGGTCTGATCGCGGCGCGCGTACGTCCGGCGGTGGCCGGTCGCGTCGCCCCCACCACGCGGGTTGGCCGGGGTAAACCTCAAAAATCCAGGCCCAAGTCCAAGGCCGGGGCCGAGTGCGTCAGCGCTCCGACCGAGATTCGGTCCACGCCGGTGGCCGCGATGGCGCCCACATTATTCAGGCGCACGCCGCCGCTGGCCTCCAGCAGCAGACGACGTGCACCGGGCCGCGCCGGGTCCGGTCGTAACCCCAGGGCGTCCCGCTGGGCCACCGCGGCCCGCAGATCGTCTAAGGTGAAATTGTCCAGCAGAACCATGTCCACCGCCGCCACCTTGCAGACTTCCGCGAACTGCGCGAGCCGGTCCACCTCGATTTCGACGAACGCCGGGCGGCGCGGCAGACGGACCAGCCACTGCTCCAGCGTGGCGGCCAGACGTTCGACCGGGATACCTGCCAAGTGGTTGTCCTTGATAAGCACGGCGTCGTACAGGCCGCATCGGTGGTTCGTCCCCCCGCCGATACGGACCGCGTACTTGTCCAGCTCGCGCCACCCGGGGATGGTCTTGCGTGTGTCGAGGATCTGCACACTCGGGTTGGCGGCCCGGGCGACGTCCACGAAGCGGCGTGTCAGCGTGGCGACGCCGCTCAGACGTCCCAGGAAGTTCAGCAGCGTTCGCTCCACCGCCAGGACGGCCGCCAGGGGGCCGTGCACGTGCGCGACGACCGCACCGCTGTTTACGGCATCCCCGTCGCGACAGGGGCGCGCGCCCGCCGCCGCCGGCTCGAAACTCAGCGGCAGACCAAGCCGCGCCGCGAAGGAGGCGCAGATGAGCGGGCCGAGCGTCAATCCGCCGATCACGCCGGGCTGCCGCGCCGTCACGTGCCCTGTCACCGGGCGCAGCGCATCCGGCAACAAAGCGGACGTGATATCCCCACCGCCGAGATCTTCCTCCCGGGCCGCATCGATCAGTCGCAGCGTGGTTTCTGACCAATTCTGCACAGCAGTGGTTCCGCAGTCGTGTGTGGTCCGCAGCGCGCGATCACGGGGGCGGGGCGGCCGCAGTCGAAGGCGGGCGTGGGGCCCGGCGCTCTTCCGGGCGCGTCAGGCCGGCCGCCCAGGCCAGAACCACCGTCACCGCGACCACCGCAAGGTACAGGAATACCGCGTGCCGCGTCCGGATGACCGGCCGACCGCCTTCCACCCACGTCAACAGCAGCCCGACGGCGGCATACACAACGGTCAGGCCGTAGCACACGAATACTGTCTGACGAACAGACAAGCCGCGCTGTACAAGCTGATCATAGAAGTGGCTCCGGTCGCCCTCGAAAATGGAGCGCCCCGCGCGCCACCGCCGGAACATCGCCAGCGCGGTGTCGAACACCGGCAAGGCGAAAATCATCAGCGCCCCGATCACCCAACGGAAGATCCCGCGTTCGGCAAAAAGCAGGATCAACATCCCGCAGTTGTAGCCCAGCAGCATGCTGCCGGCATCGCCCATGAAGATGCGGGCCGGGTTGAAATTCCACGGCAAAAAGCCCAGCGCGGCCCCCAGCATGGCGATCGACAGCACGAGGCGCAGCGGGTCGCCGCTGTCGCTGTAGTTCCAGATGGCCAGGTGCGACGCCAGCAGGAAGAAGCCCAGGGAGATGATGGCCGTGACGCCGCTGCACAGCCCGTCGAGTCCGTCGATCAGGTTGGCGGAATTGCACGCCCCGAGCACGACGAACACGCTGACCACCACCGAGACGGGCAGCGCCAACGCATTCACCGTCGCAGCCCACCAGCCCGGCAGCGGCAGCCCAAAGTCACGGGCCACCAGGGCCAGGCCGTCGGCCAAGGAGGCGACCAGTCGAAAGCCTGTGCCGGTCGCGAGTATGACCGCGGTCACAATGACAGTGCCGACCAGCAGTCGCGTACGGGGCGCCACGGGGCGGATATCGTCGATCAATCCCAGCCCCGACATGGCCACGCCGCCAAGCAAGTACGGCAAGAGGCGGGGCCACTGGCATGTACCAGTCGTCATGGCAACCACAAGCGTCGTAGCCCAGGCCAGGCAGATGGCCGCTCCGCCCAGGTAGGGGATGGGCCGGGCATGCGGCTTGAGTGTCCGGTCCGGGATGTCCAGGATGCCATAGCGATGCGCCAGCCGCATGGCTACAGGCGTGGCAAAGACCGCGACCGCGAACGCCAGCAGGCCGAAGTTCTGATAGTGGCGGAGGATGTCGAGCAAGGCGTTCATGCGCTGAGCCGGAGTATACTACCGGTCAGTTTGGGATGCACGCCGTACATCGTCCGCTCTGAGGGATCATCGCGCGGGGAGGGCGGCGCAGTCTCAGGACGTTTCCAAGGCTCGGACCTGCGCCGGAAACCTTGCTCAAGAACGGTCACTAGGCAGGCCGGTCACGAACGGGTCGTAACGGGCGCCGGCTATCCCGCTGGCTACGGGGTTGAGTGCCTGCCGACGGCGCGCTAGTTTACCCTCGCGAGCGCGGTGGCCTTGTCGGTGCCGCGCGGTGGGCGGCCTCGCACTGCGTCACGCGTGTCCGGCGCAGGCTCGGCGTCGCTTGAGAGACCAAGATGGTGCGGAACCGAACCTTGGCCATCGTTACAGCGCAGCGCGCCAGCCAGGACGCCGCTGGTACCTACGTGCATCTGTCGTTCGGGCGCATCATTGACGAGTTAGCGAAGCACTTTCGACAGACTTGCTTGTGCGTACCGCTGGTCCGAGGGGACCGGCTGAGTACCCACGACTATCGCTTGACGGGCGATCGCATCCAGGTGATTCCGCAGCCCGCTTATGGCTCCATAATGTCGGCCCTGTCGCATGTAATCGGGGTCACGCGCGCATATCTAAAAACGGCACGGGCCGCCGACATCATTTTCGTGCGGGGGCTGGTGCCGTTTGTCGCACACTTGTATGTGGCGGCCCGGCTGTATCGCCGCCCCACGTGCCACTGGATCGTCGGCAATCCGGTCGAACTCCTCAAGACCCACCGACGGACAAATGTACTCGTGGACACCTTCTCGGCCTGGTACGCGCGCCTGGACCGCGTGTGCACGCGCTGGGGGCGGTGGCTGACGGGCGGAGCCTTCATCTGCAATGGCGACGAACTCGGACGAGCGTTTCGTTCGCCGCGCACCCTCGTTGCGGTATCCAGCACGATCACCGACGATGAGTTCTACGAGCGTCCAGACACGTGTACCGGCGAGACCATCGAGTTATTGTTCATCGGATTTCCGCGCCCGGAAAAGGGCCTCCAATACCTGATCGAGGCGTTGCCCCGGCTCAAGCTCGATCGTCCGTGGCGCCTGACGATCGTCGGCGCCTCCGAACCGCACGGTCACTATCAGCAAGAGCTGGTCCGCTTGGCGGAACAACGAGGCGTCTCTCAGCGCATCCGCTGGGTGGGGTACGTTACCTATGGCCCGGATATGTTCGCCTACCTGCGCCGCGCGGACATCCTCATCCTCCCCACGCTGTCGGAGGGAACCCCGCGCGTTCTGGTCGAAGCGCGGGCCAACAGTCTGCCGATCATCTCTACAAGGGTCGGCGGCATCCCGACTTCGGTCACGGACGGGCACGATGGCCTGCTCGTGCCACCCAAGGACCCCGACGCCATCGCCCGCGCCGTCGAGCGCATCGTCGAGGACGGCGAACTGAGACGCTCGTTGATTCGTAACGGGTTACAGACTGCACGGGGGCTGACGGTGGAGCGCTTCGTAGAACGCATCCTGAGCGTGCTCGAGGAATGAAGCTGTGCTGCGGATGCTGAAGTACGCCTGGTTCATCTTCATCATGAAGCTCACGGGCTTTCTGCCGGACTTCGTCCCCGTCATGCGTTTGCGCGGGTTTCTGCTGCGCCCCTGCTTCCGCCGCTGCGGTCGTAACTTCCAGATCTGTTCCCACGCCATGATCGTGTACACGTCGAATGTCTCCATCGGGGACGACGTGTACATCGCATACGGCTGTTGGATCCAAGGTCTGGGTGGCGTGACGTTCGAAGATCAAGTGATGCTCGGACCCTACACTATCCTCGCGTCGTCCAACCACACACGGGTCGATGGTTCGTTTCGCTTCGGCCCGCCGCAGGCCGCGCCGATCGTAATGAAACGTGGCTCGTGGACCGGCGCGCACGTGGTGATCACGCCGGGCGTCACGGTGGGCACCGGCGCGGCCTGCGCCGCCGGTGCCGTCGTGACGAAAGACGTGCCCGACTTCGCAATCGTGGGTGGCGTGCCCGCGCGGCGACTCGACCAGCAGGACTAGAGAGCCGCCCGTGTCCGCGACAAACTCTGCCGACGGATGCGACGCAGGATCAATCGGCGGCGAACAGTCGCCGGGAACGATGTCCACAGAACCGTCCAGGCCGTTCGTTTCCGTGGTGCTTCCCGTCCGCAACGAGGCGGACTTCATCGAGCGCTGTCTGCGCAGCCTGCTGGCCAACGATTACCCGGCCGACCGTTTCGAACTGCTGGTCGTGGACGGGCAGAGCGACGACGGGACGCGCGAGATCGTCCAGCAACTGGCCGCATCGGAGCCGCGCATCCGCCTGCTGGACAACCCGCACCGCATCGTCCCGCACGCCATGAACCGCGGCATCCGCGAAGCCCGGGGCGAGATCATCATCCGCGTGGACGGCCATGCCGACGTACCGTCGGACTTCATTCGGCGCAACGTGGAAGAGTTGCGGGCCCATCCGGAAGCCTGGTGCGTCGGCGGCCCCGTGGAGACGGTAAACGAAACCCAAGTCGGTCGGGCCATCGCCGGCGCGATGACTTCCCGCGTCGGCGTGGGCAACGCGCTCTTCCGGCTGGGGAACTACGAAGGGTACGTGGACACCTTGGCGTTCGGAGCCTATCCCCGCTGGGTCTTCGACCGGATCGGACTGTTCGATGAGGAACTCGTCCGCAATCAGGACGACGAACTCAACCTGCGCATCGTTCTCGCCGGCGGCAAGATTTTCATGACGCCGCGCATCCGCAGCCGCTACTATCCCCGCACCTCGCTCCGCAAGCTCGCCAAGCAATACTTCCAGTACGGTTTCTGGCGGATCCGCACGATTCAGAAGCACCGGCAGCCGGCGACCGTGCGGCAGGTCGTGCCGCTGGCATTCGTGCTCGGACTGATCCTGCTCGCCGTGGCCGCGCTGCTGTACTCCCCGGCGGTCTGGCTACTGGCGACCTACCTGGGCGTGTACCTGCTCGGGCTGCTGGCCGGGACCGTGGACGTCGCGCGACGCGTCGGCTGGCGCGTGGCCTTGCTCGCACCCGTCGTCTTTGTCATTCTGCACTTCGGCTACGGACTGGGCAGCCTGAAAGGCGTCGTATGGTTCCTGATCCTGCGGCGTGGTCCCGGAAAGCGGCCGGAAGAACACGCCCTGTCGCGTTGAAGTCTGCGCTGGCTGGGCCCGCGGCCCTCCGGAACGTGCCGCGGGCACCGTGATCGGAAGCCCCGCGAAAGTGGCGAATGTGAGAACGCACCAATGCTCAAGCGGCTCTACCTAGCTACCGGTGGCGTGCTTCGGCCGCGCGCCAGTCCGCACGCGGCGCGCGAGGCGTACGAGGCCGCCGTGGCCGCCTTCTTCGGCGGCGGGCATGCCTTCGCCTTCTGGAAGGGGCGTGTGGCTCTGTATGCGCTGCTCAAAGCACTCGGCATCGGCGCGGGCGACGAAGTGATCGTCCCGGGCTACACCTGCGTCATGGTGCCAGGGCCGGTCGTATATCTGGGGGCGCGGCCGGTCTATGTGGACATCGAGCCGCGGTCGTTTACGACCTCGCCCGAGGCCGTCGCGGCGGCCATCACCAGTCGAACACGCGCCATTCTCGTTCAGCACACCTACGGCTATCCGGCACCCGTGCAGGCGATTCGCGCGGCAGCCGATGCCCGTGACATCCCCGTCATCGAGGATTGCTGTCACACCTTCGGCGGCCGTGTCGACGGCCAGCGGCTCGGGACGCTGGGACGGGCGGCGTTTTTCAGCAGTCAGTGGAACAAGCCCTTCTCGACCGGCCTGGGCGGGCTGGCGCTGACCCACGACCCCACCCTGGCCCGCCGGATTCGCATGGAGCAGGAACATTACCCGCTGCCGTCGCGGGCAGCAGCCTTCATGCTCGCGGCACAGCTCCTGGCGTACGAGTTGCTGGTCTTCCCCACGACGACGGCCTACGCGACGCGGCTGTTTCGTTGGCTCACGCGGCGTGGACTGGTGGTGGGCAGCTCGGGGCGCGCCGAGTTCGAACCGGTTATGCCGGCGGACTATTTGCGCGGACCGGCGCGCGTCCAGTGTCGTCTGGGGCAGTTCGAAGTGTGGCGGATCGAGCAGAATCTGGCCGCGCGTCGCAGGGCGACCGAGTTCTACCGTGCTGAGCTTCCACGGCTGGGCTACCCCGTCCCCGACCTGCCGGCCGGCTGGGATGCCCCCCTGCTGCGCTTCCCCATCCGCGTGGCCAACAAGGCGGAAGCCCTCGCCCAGGCAGCACACTACAAGGTCGAAATCGGCTCCTGGTTCGAATGTCCACTGCACCCGGCCGAGACCGACCATCAGGCCTTCGGCTACACGCACGGTCAGTGCCCCATCGCGGAGCGCGCCGCCGCCGAGGTCATCAACCTGCCCACCCATCGCCGGGTCACGCCGCAGGACCTGATGCGGACGCTGGAATTCGTGGAGCGCGTCTGTCGGCCGGCCGACCCGGCAGGCTGAGCGCAGCGACTGTCGCCCGGAGAAGCGCGCGTGCACATCGGCCTGTATCACGAACCCGTGCATACGGATGGCCGCGGGTACGACACCTACGGCGGATACGCCCGATATGTGCTGGAATTCGCGCGTTACTTCGAGCGCGTCACCGTTTTCGCGCCGGTCACGGATCAGCCGACGTATTTCAGTGGCTGCCCGCTGGATGCCGCCAATGTCACCGTGGCCCCCCTGCCGTTTTTCACCACGCACGTGCAAGCCTACCGCCACGCACCCGCGATCGTACGCGTCTTCCGACAACATGCCGACGCGCTCGATGTGATCAACGCCCGCGGCACGGCCCCCCTGGCCTACGTACTCTGGTGGCTGACCCGCCGGCGGGGCGTGCCGTTCCTGTACCACTTCTCGTCCGACCCATTCGAGATGATCGCCCGCAGTCCCAAGTATCGCGGGCTCTACCGCTGGTTCGCCCGTACGGCCTACGGTTGCGAGTTTGCCATTCAAAAGTACATCATGCGGCGGAACTACTCGTTCACCGATGGCAGTGCGATCTGCGCCCGCTTGCGCCGCTATACCCCGAACGTCGAGCCGATCGTCCTTTCGACCTTGCAGCCGGAAGACTACTACCAGCGGGACGATAGCTGCACGGGCGCGGTCATCCGCCTCCTGTACGTCGGATATCTGCGCCACGGCAAGGGACTGGATGATCTGATCACGGCCGTCGGCATTCTCCGCCAAGACGGGCGGCCCGTCGAACTGGAGCTGGTCGGTGAGGGCGAGCTGCGCGAACCGCTGCGGGAACAAACACGGCGGGCCGGGCTGGAACAGTACATACATTTCCGCGGATACCTCCCCCTGGGGGTACAACTGAACGAGGCATACAACACGGCAGACATCTTCGCCCTGCCCTCGCTAAGCGAAGGCTCCCCGCGCGTCGTGCTGGAAGCCCTGGGTCACAGCCTGCCCGTGGTGGCTACGCCGGTCGGGAACATTCCGGAGCTGCTTGATGACGGCCGGCGCGGCGTGCTGGTGCCGCTGCGGGATCCGGCGGCGCTGGCCGCGGGGATCGCGCGCCTGATCGACGACGGGGCGTTCCGCCGGCAGTGCATCCGCGAAGGGTATGCCTTTGCCCGCGCGCACGGCCTGGACGTCTTTGTAGCCCGCATGGCCACCAAGGCACACGAGCTGATTGCCCAGCGACGAGCGGTCCGACGGTGAACATCTGGATCGTCAATCCGTTTGATCCGCTACCGGGCGACCCCGAGCAGGAGGGGCGTTACGCGACCCTGGCTCGGCTTCTGGCTGGTCGCGGACACCGCGTGGTGTGGTGGACCAGCAGCTTCAGCCATCGCTTCAAGAGGCCGGTGGATCAGTCCACGCTGCGGGCGACGTGCAGCGCGCTGGGAGTCGAAGTCGAGTTTTTGACCGTGCCGCCCTACCAGGCCAATGTCAGTCTGCGCCGCGTCTGGAACCACCACGTTCTGGCCCGGCGTTTTGCAAGAACAGCCAAAACCCGAGAACCGGCCCCGGATGTGGTGGTGGCCAGCAGCCCGCCACCCGGCCTCGCGTTGCGCGCGATGCAGGTGGCCCGGGCGCGGGGAGCTCGGGCCGTGGTAGACGTCCAGGACGCGTGGCCCGACGTATTCGTGACGGTGGCACCGCGTGCCTTACGCCCCGCGGTGCGATGCTGTCTGCCGGCTTTGCGCCACAACGTCCGCCGCATCGCACGGGCCTGCGATGCGATCGTCGGCGTAGCGGACGGGTACGTCGATCTCTTTGCCCGATACGCGCCCAGGCCGCAGCGCACCGCCACCATTCCGCTGGGAGTTGACCTGGCCGCCTTCGATGCCGCCGTGCAACGCGGCCGGTCGGAGCGGTACACGAAACCGGCGGGGGAAATATGGCTCGCGTACACCGGCAGCCTGAACCGCAGCTATGACTTCCTGACGATTCTCCGGGCCGCAGCGCGGCTGGGAACGGATCATCGTCCGCCACTGCGCTTTTTCCTGACCGGCCGGGGCGAGCTGGCCCGGCAGGCCGAAGAACTCGTGCGCGCCCACAGCCTGTCGGACGTGCACCTGACGGGATTCCTGCCGTTCGATACTTGGGCCTATCTGCTCTCGCAGTGCGATATCGGGTTCAACGCCAGCTTCCCGGAGGCGATGATCTACCTGCCCAACAAAATCTTTTACTACTTGGCGGCCGGCGTGGCGGTGCTCAACACGATCCCCGGCCAGTGCAGCCGCATCGTACGCCAGGGAGCCTGCGGGCTGGACTACCGCGCCGGCGACGTCGAGAGCTGCGCGGGGGCAATTCGCCAACTGATCGCTGATGAGGCACGCCGCGCGGCGATGAGGGCGTCGGCGCGCCGGCTGGCGGAGATGGAATACGACCGCGCCGTTCTGTTCCCGCGATATGTGGCGCTGTTGGAGGAACTGGGGCCGCGGACTTCGCCGGCGGACCGTGCCTGACAGGTGGACGCGGTGCGGACGCGCCGTAAGAAGGACGGCGCGGGCTGGCGCGGCCGGGGCTACCGCGGCCCGATGGGCATCGGGCCAGCGTGGCGCATGCGCTCCTGAAGAGTACGAAGAATCAAGGCCGGCATCTCCTCCGGGGCAGCCGTGTATAAGGCGGCCCCGCGGTCCACGGCTTCCTTGGGCATGCCGTAAACAATGCAGGACTGCTCGTTCTGGGCGATGGTCACGGCTCCGGCGCGACGAAGCGCGAGCAGGCCGGCAGCTCCGTCGTTTCCCATGCCGGTCATGAGGACGCCGACAGCCTGGCGACCTGCGGCCCGCGCGACCGACTCAAAAAGCACGTCCACGCTGGGACAGTGCCGGTTGACGGGCTCGCGATCGGCGTAACGGGCGACCCAGCCGCTGCCGGCGACGCGCACGGTCAGATGCGTGTCGCCGCGGGCAACGAGGACGCACCCCGGTCGCAGGGGCTCGCCATCCTCTGCCTCGCTGACGCGCGCGGCGCTGAGAGTGTCGAGTCGGTTCGCGAACCCGCGGGTGAAACCGGCCGGCATGTGCTGGACGATCACGGTGGGGGGGAAGTCTGGGGGCACGAGGGAAAGAAACCGCGGCAAAGCCTGCGTTCCGCCGGTGGAGGAGCCGATCGCGACCACGTAACGCGCGGGATCGACGCCGGCCGCACGGAACAAGCCGCCGCTCGGGCCCCGGGGACTCACGACGGGTGTAAGTGGCACGCCGCTGGAGACGGCCCGGATGCGGCCCACGATCCGGTCGGCGGCGGCATTCACGCTGCGCGGGCGGGGGTCGGCGGGAACGATCAGAGTCTCCGTCGCCCCCAGTTCCAGGGCCCGCGCGATGCGCTCATCGGGCTGCGTCTTCTCGGTGTACACCAGCAGCGGGACCGGGTAGTTCGCGCGCAGGCGGCGCACCAGCGGCAACAGACCATCGTGGCGCAGGTCCGCGCTAGCCAGAATGACCTCGGGGTGACCACGAAGCAGATGTTCGCGGATCGCCGGGATGTCCGCGGTACAGGCGCAGGCGTGGACATCCGGGTGCCGGTTCAGCGCCGCGGCCAGTGCGCGGCCGAACAGGGGCCGGTCGTCGATCAGGAGCACGCGGATGGGGCCCTCGGGCTTCATAGGTGGGGCCCCCTCACGCCGTGCTTGGTGCCCAGCCCCGCACGACGGACACGGTGAGTTCACCGGTGTAAGGGTTGAAGGTGAGTTTGCGGCCGTGGGCTCCGCCGGTCTCCTGGCGCACGACGGGGATCTCGTAAGCGTGGAGAGTCTCGAGGGCGACGGCAGTGTTGTCGTCGCCGACAGCGCCAACGGTAACGCCGGCCAGCGGGCTGCCGCCGCCGACAACGGCGGCCTGGAGGCTGGCAGGCCGCCCGCCGGCTGCGCAGACCTCCTCGATCAGGCGGAGCGTGGCGACGGACCCGAAGCGGTTGTCGCCCGTCTGGCCGGGCAGGGGGCGGGGCAGCAAGTAGTGGTTCAGCCCACCGACGCGTCGGCGACCGTCCCACAGGCAGACGGCCACGCAGCTCCCGACGATGGTGCGGATGTTCGCCGGAGCGCGAACGACAACCAGCTCGCCCGGTGCGAGGAACACGTCGGGGGCCGGGTGTACCGCGGTCATTCGGCGGGTTCCTTCCGGTAGATGGTCGGTCGGATGTACGACAGCGTGTGCTTCAGCGCGTTGAGGCTCTCGGAGTGCCCGATGACCAAGTATCCCCCGGGTCGCAGATGCTGGGTGAAGCGCGCCACCAAGCCCTCCTGCGTCGGACGGTCGAAGTAGATCATGACATTGCGGCAGAAGATGAGGTCGAACCCGCGCTGGAAAGGAAAACGCTCGCTCATGAGGTTGAAATGGGCGAACGTGATTCGCCGGCGCAGGTCGGGATGCACCTGCACACAGCTCGCATCGCCGCCCGGCACGGGGACAAGATAGCGCTTCCGGTATGCCTCGGGGACCGTGCCCACGCGGTGTGCTTCGTAGACGCCGGTGCGGGCACGGGCCAACATGCGGGTTGAAATGTCGGTGGCCAGGATCCGCCAGTCGAGTCCCGGGGGGGTGCCGCGCAGCGCATCGTCCAAAGTCATCGCGATGGAGTACGGTTCCTCGCCGCTGGAGCAACCGGCGCTCCAGATGCGCAGGGCGTCATGGCGGGCGCGCCATTTTCGATCGTTGGCCCACGCGCGCACCGTCTGCGTCAGAAACTCGAAGTGCTGCTTTTCACGGAACAGGTGGGTGGTGTTGGTCGAGATTGCGTCGATCAGCGCGGCGAGTTCCTGACCGCTGCGGTCATTGCGGACGTACTCGTAGTACGCCCGGTACGAACGGAAACCGCCCGCGCGCAGCCGTTTGCCCAGCCGCGCCCGGACAAGTTGCTGCTTCTGGCTGCCCAGATTGATCCCGCTCTGGGCGTAAATGAGCTGTCGGAACAGCTCGTACTCCTCCGGCGTCAGCTCCTGAATCGTGTCCACCGGCGCCGGCATGCTCTTACCCGTATCTCGTCGTGATGCCACGGTCTTCATGGCTCGGCGCAGTGTCGGCACAGGAACGGTTCGCCCCCGATGGACAACCGGCAGGCATCGTGCGGCGGCACACCGCTCAGGTCAGGCGGCCCGCCACACTCGTGCACAGTCGGTATCGTGAGCGAGAAAACCGGGCGGGTCCCGTAGCGCGCCGTCACGAACTGACCGCACAGGACGTTCATAAATTCCCGGACGGCGTCTTGGCCGGCCTGTTGCGCTTGCCGGTCGTCCGGTTCGGTGCCTAGAAGGTTCGCCGCCAATTGCACCGCGAACGGCTGCGTGCACCAGCACTGGAGCCGACCCCGCCGCGGCCCCTGATAGCGGATTTCACCTGCGAGCCAAACGGTCTGCTGGGGCGGTGCGGCCGGTTCGTCGTCGCTGACCATGAACGCTAGATTGGCCAGCACGTCGGCCAGCACGATATTCAGATCAGGGACCGTGTTTACCGGACTCGGGGAGTGCTGGTTCATGCCTGCTCTTGCCTTTCGCCTCGCCACGTGGAGCGGCCGTCAGGTCTACTTCAACGCTCGGCAGGACCGTGATCGATCCCGTCAACTGATTGATGGCGACAATCTCCGTTACTTGATCGACCTTGGACACTTCGATCTTCACTGGGCCGCGAATCAGCCGATTCACGGTGACCAGCCGGGCTCCGATCATCAGCCGAACGCCCGGGTGAATCTCGTCGCTCACGATGATGCGCGGCGTTCCCTTGGGGGCAGCCTCCTCCAGCATCCGCCGCCGGGCGTCCAGCATTTCCTCCACCCGCAGGTCCATTTCGTCGGCCTTCGACAGCAACTCCGTCACCTGCTCGCGCTGGGCCGGAGTCAGGCGCTTGAGGTTGGCCATCAGGGGGGCGATCGTCTCCCGCACACGTCCTGCCGCCTTGCGCAGCTCCTGGACTTCGCATTCCATCTGCTTGGCGCGGCGAAGGACACCGAGAGCGGTCCCGACGGCCACCACCGTGGTAACGCCCGCGTCGCTTCCCAGTCGCTTGGCCTGGACGCCCTCGCGCGCGTACACCTCGCCTCCGATAATCGCGCCACGCTCACCCACCAGCCGGCCTTGCGTGTTGACGATGCTGTTGAGCACCTCCTTGCGAAATAGAACATCTCCGCCGGCCTCGACACGCATTTCATTGATGAACGCCGCCGCGACCGACCCGCCCGCCTCTACCCGCCCGGCGCCGTCTCGTCCGAATATCCCGCCGCGGACGGCAACGTTGCCCCCAACGCGCACGTCCGCGGCCTCGATCAGCCGGTCGACGGTCAACGAACGGGTGGTATAAACATGGAAGTTCGCACGCACGGTGCCGCGCACGATCACATCGGTCACCGCTTCGATGCTTCCGCTCTTGAAATCCACGTCGCCGCGGATTTCGAGCAGCTCTACCACCCGCAGCGTACCGTGATCTTCGACCAGGCAACCGTCCGTCTCAGCGACGACCTGGCCCCCGTTTTCGCGCTCGACGCGCAGCCCGGCACCGATCCGCAGGGGCGCCTCGCGCGGCGTGAAGGGCGGTATGGCCGTCCCGAATACGTCGCAGCCCGGGACACCCACCTGAGCCGGTATCATCCGGCCGACAATCGCCCCTGCGGTCACACTGCGCGTCGCCGTCGCTGCGAAGTAGTCGACCTGGGCGGCATCGTCGGCGGTTTTCTGACGCGGTTCGTACTCGGGGGCCCACTCGAAGCGTTCGTTTTGTGCTGGGGTAGGGGGCCGGCCTTCGGCGATGACGAAATTCTCGGGCCAGGACGGGGCGTCCTCGCCGCCCGCCGCTGCCCTCTCACACTGACTGACGAATTCCTTGGCGCGCTCGCGAATGGCGTCCGTGATCTGGATGCGAGCAGCCTGAAGAGCGATGAGAACGTCGTCCACGGCGGGTATGTCGGCCCTCCGCGTTGCAGGGCGCAGCAATTCGATGCACGCCTTGAGTCGGTCCGGCGCAATCGCCACGCGCAACAGCCGATCAATTTCGGCTCTGTCTCGCACATGACTCTCCGGTCCGCAGCGCAGTGCGCCGCGTGAGGCCATACGTACCCACATGGCTTCATCGACCGAATCGATGGGGTTCATCGGTTGGACACGGCCAGCTTCCGCGCCGGGCTCGCCTGCCCACGCACGGACCGATAACGGCGCCGCGACGATCGCCCCGCTCGCTATCCGAGCCCCGCGTTGATCAGGTCCATAAGGCGCAGCAGGCCGATCGGTTTGCCGGTCTCGTCCGTCACCACCAGGCTGGTGATCTGGGCGGCGCGCATGATCCGCAGGCATTCGACCGCGGGCTGGTGCGGGGGAATCGTGGAAATGGGCACGGGCGGCGCCGTGCTCGGCCGCCGGCTCTTCTGATAAGCCGTCCGGGCGTCGATCTGTCGCGGGTCGGGAACACGTTCGAACACGCGGCGGAGGTCGCCGTCCGTGAACGTCCCCAGCAGCCGGCCGTCCGGCTCGATGATCAGGGCCAGACCGAGTTGCTTGCGCGTCATCTCTACGACCAGCTCGTTGAAAGAGGCGGCCGTTGGGACCAGCGGCAGGGCGTCGCCAGCGTGCATCAGATCGGCGGCCCGCAGCAGCAGGCGGCGTCCCAGAGCGCCCTCGGGGTGGTATTGGGCAAAATCCTCGGCGCGAAAGCCGCGCTGGTGCAACAGGGCCATCGCCAGCGCGTCCCCCACCGCCAGCATCAGCACGCAACTGGTCGTGGGAGCCAGATTCAGCGGCCCCGCTTCGGGCACGTCCGGCAGTCGGATGACATGCCGGGACATTTCTGCCAACCGCGACTGTGGGTTCTGCGTGATGCTGATGACCGGCCCGCCCAGTCGCCGAAAGTGCACCACCAGCCGCAGGATTTCGTCGGTGTTCCCGCTGCGCGACAGGACGAGCAGGCACTGGCGCTCGGTCACGATGCCCAGGTCGCCGTGCAACGCCTCCACCGGGTGCATGAAGACCGCCGGCGTTCCGGTGCTGGTTAGCGATGCCGCGATCTTCTGCGCGATGTGGCCGCTCTTGCCCAGACCGCTGACGATGATGGGCGGAGCGGCAGCCACGATCGTCGCCAGCACGCCATCGAAGTCGTGGTCCAAATCGTCGGCCAGTCGACGGAGCGCCTCCGCCTCCTCGGCGACGACCTGGCGTGCGACCTGCCAATGGTGTCTTCACGGCTCCTCCCGCGCCTCGCGCTCGGCCGGCGTCCGCGCCACGGATGGCACCGCGCCCTGGTCCAGCGCCAGCAGCTTGTTGCGTACCGCAACCAGCAGTCCCGGCCGCGACGCCGCCCGCTCCGCCGCGCCAGCCTCCTTCAGCAGCGCCTGAGCCTTGTCCCACGCGCGCCGCGCTTCGTCCCGGTCGCCCAGCCGATACGCCGTATCGCCCAGATGGTCGTAGATGACCGGGTCCTGACCGGAGGCCAGAAGCGTGGCGCGAGACAAATGCACCCGTGCGGTCGCGAAGTCGCTGTGCATGTAGTACGCCCAGCCAAGACTGTCAAGAAAGGCGGCGTTCAGAGGCTGGGCGGCGACAGCCCGCCGAATCATGCGCAGCGCGCGGCCGACATTCTCCCCCCGCTCGATCCACGTATACCCCAAATCGTTGAGCAGCCCAGGGTCCTGCGGGTCGAACTCCAGCAGCCGCTCGGCGACCGCGATCAGGTCCTCCTCACGCTCTGCCCGCTGCAACGCAACGCGCTTCAGCAAAAGGGCTTCCAGCTCGGTGGCGTGATCCCCGCCTGCCTCGCTGAGCCACCGGTCGCAGTAGTCGATCGCGGTGGCGTAGTCCGCNCCTTCAATCAGCAAGGCCACGATTTCCCGACGGACCTGCCCCCGGAAGGTCTCGTTGGACCGGATGAGATCCTCGTCGAGCAACACCATCAGCTCGCGAACGGCCTCCTTGAGGCGGCCGCCGGCGGCGTTGGCGCGGGCTCGCCAGACGAAAACGTTGACGAGATCCGCCGGTCCACGCGCGGGGTAGCTTGTAACCGCCTCCAGGGCAGCATCAACCTTCTTGGCCCCGAGAAGCACGTCGATCAGCCACTCCTGCAACCGGGACTCCGGTCCCTGAAGTTCGATCCAGCTTCGGATTTCCTGCTCAGCCAGCTCCCACTGTTGCGTCCGCCGACAGGCCTCCACGAATTCCTCGCGCCGCGCGTAGAGCTCCTTCAGACAGGCTTCCAGCTCACGCTCCGCACCCTTGAGCTCGGCCTCCAGGTCGCTCGCACCAGGTCGGTCGCGTAACTGCTCGGCGGTGCGTTTGTACCCGTCCAACAAGGTCCGGAACTGCTCCGTGACGGGCTTCAACCGGGACTGCGCCAATGCGAGCGCCGCCGCACCACGGCCCGCGTCCAGCAACACCCGCAACTTCGCCCGCAACAACGGGTCCGAGTCCGGCTCAGCCTGTAGCCACTCCTCCAGCACCGCCAAGGCGCCATCGTAGTCCTGAAACGCGGTGTGCGTGCTGACCAGCCGCAGGCGAACCCGCTCGCGGTCCTCGGGCGACAAATCGAGTGCCAGGATCCGCCGCAATACCTCACGCCCCTCTTCCACGCGGAAGTCCGCCAGACAGGCGTCGGAAAGAAGGGACAGATAGCTCAACCGGCGCGGATAGCGACGAGTCAGTTCCAGGAGATTCTCGATCGCGGGGCCCGGTTCCAGCAGCTCCAGATGCGCGCGGGCGGCGAGAAACAGCGCCTGTTCTTGCTCTGGGCCGCGGGCCGGTACCGAACGCAGCACGGCCAGCGTTTCCTCGGGCTGGTCGTTCAGCCACAGCCCGGCCGCCAGCAGCAACCCCACGACCACGTCCTCCGGGAACGCCGCGTGCTGCCGTTTCAATTCCGCCAGGTGCTCCGGCCCCATCATCCGTCCCGCGTAGCGCACGGCCGTCCGCACGCGGCGCAGCGTATCCGGCGCGACGTCGGCGTTTTCGGCTTCCTGCACGCACGACCGGGCGATGCCAACCTTGCCCGTCGCCAGATAGGCTTCGACGAGATCTTCCAACGCCTCGGCAGAAGCGTGGTCGATGGACCAGGCCTGCTGCGCGTAACGTTGGGCGGCCAGCCAGTTCTCCATTCGCCGGTAATGACGAGCCAGCGCAAGGAGACAGGCCACGTCGTCCGGACGGAGCGCCAGCACGGCTTTGTACGCCTGCTCCGCTTCCCGGTGCCGATCGAGGCCGGCGAGTGCCTCGGCCAGAACCAGGTGCGCGCTGGCCGACTGCGGTTCCCGCTCCAGCGCCGCCCGAGCGTGCGCTTCGGCCTCTTCCCACCGGAACGCACTCAGCAGCATCCGTGCCCACGCCACGTGCGGCAGCGGCGAGCGCGGATTGGCCTCGGCGGCAGTTTGGAACAGGCGCTCGGCCAGCTCGTACTGGCCGGCGGCGGCGGCGAGAGTGCCTAGGACCAGATGGGTGGCAAAATCGGCGTCTGGGCGCGCTGTGAAATCGGTCACCAGCCGCAGGAACTCCTCCGTGGCCTCGAAACTCCGCATCCAGACGGTCAGTCGTCCGGCCGGAAACTCGCCCACACTCTCGTTCTGCCGAACGAACTGCATCAGCGTTTCGAGCGCGCCGTGCAGATCCCCGGCCTCGCGCTGCGCCTGGGCAAGGTCCCAGACAATCTCGTCCGCGTCCGGGCGGGCCCCGGCCAGCGCACGCCACAGCGGCACGGCGTGCGCAGGATGTCCGCCGGCCATAAGTCGTCGTGCCAGAGTCTGGGCCAGAGCCAGCCGCCGACCCTCCTGGACGTCCTGAGTGACCTCTGCCACCCAGTTTTCGAGGCGGCCGGCGGCATCCGCCGCCGTCACCGCCAGCGACAGCAGGGCCCCGGGGTCGGGCGCTGCCGGTGTGGTCGCGGTCGCTTCGGCCAGCGGAGCCTCGACCCGCGCGCGACAGAATTCGAACGCCTCCCGCGGCTGCCCAGCGTCCAACAGACTCTGCGCCAGCAGCCGGGCCAGGTACGCATCGTCGGGTCGCGTCTGGAGCGCCCAGCGCGCGACGTCCACCCGTCGCGTCCATTCCCCCAACGTCTTTAACAGTTCCAAACGCCGATCAATCAGCCCTCGCGGATGCTCGGCGAGGATGGTGCGAATCCGGTCGGCGCTTCGCAGCTCGGGGTGGTGCTCCCACAGCGCGTAATCGAACTCGGCGAAACACTGCGCGGCCGCCCACAGGTACCCAAGTCGTTCCAGACAATCGCCCAGCTCGAACCAGGCGGCGATGACCGCCGCAGCCGCCGCCTGATCCTCCGTGGCTGGTTCGCTGCGGGTTGCGTTGCGGAAATGTTCCGCGGCCGCTGCCCAGTTGCTTTGTTCCCGGAAAAGCCGACCGAGCAGGTACTGCACCTCCGGGTCGGCGGGGCGCAGCGTACTGGCGTATTCGGCCAGCACACGGGCCTCTGCCCGCTGCCCAAGCGCCTGCTTGGCGCGGGCCAGCAGGTAAAGGACTTCGAAATCCTCGCCGCCCGTCAGCTCCAACGCCGGAGTCAGTTCAGCGACGGCGCCAGCATAGTCGTCGCGCTGCATCCGGTTCTGCGCGGCTTCGCACCGACGGCGGACTGCCGCCTGCTCTTCTACACTCCCCGCCCACTCTCCGAGCTGCGCCAGAGGACGTGGCAAGTCATCCAGCGCGCGGCGGGCCCGCTCGGGCTCTGCGATCTGCGACGCGGGCCCGGACGGTGGGACTTGTGCGGCCCCAAGGCCCGCCGACAGCCCCCACGCCAGCACGCGCGCGAGGATGCCCGGCCACCAAGGCTTCCGTCCTGGGCGGACGGACCCCACCCGCGACGGACACCAACGCCTGCTCAGAAAACGTCGAACCGCAACGGACCGCCTGCTCAGGGTGCGTTTCATCGAGGTTCTCAAGCACAGAGGAATTGCGCGGCTAGCGCGCTCGCGAACGAGTGCCGGCCCGCGCGCCGCGCCCCGCGCTGGCGCGGCGCTTGCCGCGCCGGTCGCTCGAACCGCGACGCGACTGCTTCCGTTTCTCGGCGCGCTGACGGGCCCTGCGACTGCCACGGGACGCCCCCGGCGCTGCCTTCGCATCCACGGTCGGCTCGGAACCGGAAGCGGCCACCGTCGTCGCGCCGCCGCTCTCCTCGCCCTCCGAACCGCCTTCCGAGATGGAGGCCGCTAACAGCTCATCCCCGGGTTCCAACTCCGTTGTTTCGTCGGCGTCACCGAGCACCGGCTCGCCGCTGGCCAGCGAAACCATCTGGAGCATGTTCCGCGTACTGCGGTCCGGCGGAATACTGCGGATCCGCGTGACCTCACCACGCCGCACCGCCGTCCCCATCTCGCTCCATGCGTACTTCTTGAAGAGGGCGACGAATTCGCGGGCGTCTTCCTCGGCGATCTGCCGCTCCAGGAACTGCTGCGCTTCTTCGAGGGGACACTTGGGCGACACAATTCCGTCGCGGCGGGCCGCAGCCCACATCGCCTCGTCCAACGGGATGGCATGCTGCTGAAACCCAAGCAGCCGAATGCGGGCCCGCGTGTACGCCTCCAGGCCGTCGATCTTGTTGAGGTAGCCGATGACTTCCTTGCGCGGCAGACCGGTCAGTCGGTCCAGCGAGACGGCATGCTCCTGGGCGAAGATCGCATTCAGCGCGCGGGAAATGTCCTCGCATTTCAAACGGGCGTCCGGAAAGTCGCCGATCAGCTCGGCCAGCTCGATCGGCGGGACGACCCGGAGTTCGTTGTAATCGACCACCGCCGCCCGCAGGCGGTCCAGACCTTCGCTCGCCTTCGACTCCGGCGTGTCCCGCGACAGAATGCCCAGAATCAACTGCGTCACCGGGTCGCCGGCCGGCAAAGGGCCCGGCTTGCCCAATCGAGTACGCAAGGAGTTGAAGAGCAACTTCAGGCGTTTGGCACAGTCCGTCGCGCCCCTCATCGCCTATACATCCTCCTGTCTGTGCTCCTCGGCGACAGTCTCGTCCGGCGCTCCGGCCGCCCCGGTTTGGTCTGCGGACTGCGGATCGCGGTCGGCCTCCGTGCCATCGCGGGCATCGCTCGACGCACCTCGCGCGGCGGCGAGGCGGTCCAAAATCTGGCAGGTCTCGAAGCCGCGTTTGAGCGAGTCGTCCAGACGGAAGTCCAGCACGGGCAGGGTCCGCAGGCGGAGTTGACGCCCGAGCAACCGCCGCAGAAAGCCGGCCGAGCTCTGAAGGGCCTGGACGCAAAGCTTCTGACGCGGCAGGGTGTCGAGGACGCTCACATACACGCGCGCCACAGAAAAGTCGGCGCTGACCTCCACGCGCGTAATCGACGTAATCGTCGGAATGCGCGGATCGTGCAGCCGCGTCTGGATCGCCTCCGCCAGCACCCGGCGGATCAGGCTCGAAACTCGTTCCACCCGGCGCGAGGTCATGCGTGCCACCGCCGCCGGTCACGAACGCGGGCCTCGTCGTGTCCGGGCTCACAAGAGTTCGATGTCATAGTCCAGCAATGACGCGTGCGGATAGCTGCGCACCTCGTCTACGATCTTCGATAGCGCGCTGTGCACGAAGCGTGCCTCATTGGCCACCATCGCCAAACCGAGCGTCGCGGCCTGCCGATGATCCAGATCGTCCACCTCGGCGATCGAGACATTGTGTCGGGCCGCCAGGCGTTCCTTCAGACTCCGCGTAACGCGCCGCTTGTCCTTCAGCGAGAGCGCCTCGAAGATCGCCAGACGCACCCGCAACACACCGACCACCATGGTCGCACCCGCGGCGGAGGCTCATCCGCCGCCTCAGGCTTCCTGCGGCTGCTCGACGAGTTCGAAGGCCTGAATCTGGTCGCCGGGCTTCAGGTCGTCGAAGCCTTCGATTTTCAGGCCGCATTCCAGCCCGGCCCGCACCTCGCGGGCATCGTCCTTGAAGCGTTTGAGCGAAGCGATGGCGGCATCCTCCAGCACGACGCGGCCATCGCGGATCAAGCGGACGCGGTGATGCCGGCTGATGGTACCATCCGTGACATAGCAACCGGCCACCGTGCCGACGCGCGAGACGTGGAAAATCTGCCGGACTTCCGCCGTCCCGCGAATCTCCTCGCGGCGCTCGGGCTCCAGCATCCCCGCCAGCGCCTTGCGCACGTCTTCCAGAATCTCGTAGATCACCCGGTACAGGCGGATCTCAACGCCGAGCTGTTCCGCCAGTTGCCGCGCCCGCTCCTCGGCCGTCACATGGAAGCCGAGGATCAACGCCCGGGACGCGCGTGCCAGGTTGACGTCCGCCTCGGTGATCGCCCCGACCGCCGCGTGCAGAATGGACAGCCGGCCGGTCTCCGTCGGCAGTTCGGCCAGCGCCTTCTTCAGCACCTCCACGGAACCCTGCACGTCCGCCTTGACGATCAGGTTCAGCTCGGGCGCTTCCTCCTCGCCGGCCCCGCGAACCAGGGCTTCCAGCGTCCGCGGGCGCGGCCCGGTACCGAGGCTGGCCAACCGACGCTGTTGCCGCACTTCCTGGGCAATCTCCTTCGCCCGTGCAAGGCTGTCCACCTGGTACAGGTGGTCGCCGGCCGCGGGCAACTCATCGAGGCCCGTCACGCTGACCGGTGTGCCCGGGGTAGCCTCGCGCACGCTGCGGCCCTTGTCGTCGAACAAGGCACGCACGCGGCCGGCCGCCGGCCCGCACACGACGAACTGTCCGGGGCGGAGCGTACCTTCCCGTACCAGGACCTGGGCGACGACACCTTGCCCTTCGCGCATCTGAGCTTCGATCACCGTGCCGTACGCGGGTACGTCGTAGTCGGCTTTGAGCTCCAACAGATCGCTGAGCGTGCTGAGGTGCGCAATCAGCTCGTCAATGCCTTGCCCCGTCACCGCGCTGGTCTTAATCACGTCTGTTTGCCCGCCCCACTCCGTCGGCGTCAGGTCATGCTCGGCCAACTGCGCGTAAATGCGATTGATGTCCACCCCCGGCAAATCGATCTTGTTGAGCGCCACGACGATGGTTACGCCCGCCGCGCGCGCGTGGTTGATCGCTTCCACCGTCTGCGGCATCACGCCGTCGTCGGCCGCCACCACCAAGACCACCACGTCCGTCAGGTGGGCGCCCCGGGCACGCATCGCGGTGAACGCCTCGTGGCCCGGCGTGTCGATGAACGTCACGTGCCAGTCGCCGCGGTCGATCCGGTACGCCCCGATATGCTGCGTGATCCCCCCCGCTTCCCCCTCCGCGACGTTCGCATGCCGGATCGCGTCCAGCAGCGAAGTCTTGCCGTGATCGACGTGCCCGAGCATCGCCACCACCGGCGGCCGCGGTCGCAGGTTCCTCCGCTCCCGGCTGCGGAACTCCTCCTCCAATGCCTCATACGCCGACTTGGCCCGCGCCACGCGTACCGGGATGTCCAGATCCAGCGCCAACAGTTCCACCTGCTCCGCATCCAAAGTCTGGTTGATCGTCCAAAGCCGCCCCGTATGTTNCNAAAGCTTCTTGGAGACCACCGCGAATGGCGTGCCCACGGCCGTGCAGAAGTCCTTCACGGTGAGCGGCGCTGTAACCGAAATCGCCTCGCGTTTGGCCGGCGCGGTCGTACCCGTGACGGCCGTCGCCTGCCGGCGTCGTTCCGCGGCGCGTCGGTCGCGCAGTCCGTGGCCGGTGACGCTGGCCAGGCGCTCTTTTCGCTCCAGCAGGTCCTGATCCCGCCACTCGCGAAGACGCTGATCAACGTCCGACACCGTGCTCCGCCGCCGCGGATTGCGGGCGCGTACCCGGCTCAACTCTCCCTGATCCTCCCAACGGCCCTTGGCGCGCCCCTTGCGAGGGGCTGCCGGAGCCACAGGACCGCCCAGCACGCCTCCCCCAATCAGCCGCTCCGTCGGGCCACGCGCAGCGAGCGACCCCATGCGCGGACGCGGGTAGCGATCGGGTTCCGGGGCCTCCACCCGAACAACGCGCGGGCCCTGCAACTCGGCCGGTCTGGGCACAAGCTGCGGGCCGGCCGGGCGAATGACCTCCGGCGGCGGCTGGGCAACGGGGGGCGGTTCAACGGGCGGCGGCGGCGCCGGCGGGGCCACCTCCACCGGCTGTTCTACCACCGGCACAGCGGGGGGCGGCGGCGCCACCGCAGCCAGCTTCTCTGCACCCACCTCCTCTGGAACGGACTCTGGGGCAGGCGCTGGCGCTGGTGCGACCACCTCGGGCGCCGGCTCGACCACGCTCGGGGCTGGCGCCTCGGCAGCAGCCTCCACGGGGGCCGGCGCCAGCGTCTCGACCGGTGCGCTGACAGGCGGAGTCTCCTCGGCGACCGCTACGGCCGGTTCCGCGGCCGGTGCCTGCGCCTCCGCCGGCGCTTCGGCGGATTTCTTGGTACGTCGCCGTGTTGAGCGAACCTTCTCCAGGTCCACGCGCTCCGCCACCTCAACCGAGGTGACGTCCGCCGAGGCGCTGAACCATTCCCGGATCGACTCGGCTAGCCCCAGAGAGACGACCGCCATGTGGTTCTTGAGTTCTATCCCCTCGGCCGCGCACTTCTCGATGATAGCCTTGCTGGTCACCCCCAGTTCCTTGGCCAGCATGTGAACTCTCAATGTGGCGGCCACTCAAACAGTCTCCGTAGGCAGCTTGCGGCTGCCGATCAATGTACACAGGACCCACGTGTCCGCCGTCGCAAGGCGACGGTGACGGTTACCGGCTGAGGTCATCCGGCGGTACCGCCCCCTCCCTGCGCCCATAGCGCAGCAGCATGCGAACCGTCGGCGGCACGCGGCAAGTCTCCGCGTCCTGCTTACCGGCATTATAAGATATAACCGTTCGACCAGTTACGCCACCCCTAGCCCGCCCATCTTCTTGGCCTCGCTTTCCGAAAGCGGTTTCTGCGGCAGGCATGGCCCGAATTGGCCGCACCCGCATTGACAGTCACGCGCGGCGTCAGTAGCTTGCAACGTCTCGGCAGCGGTCGTCCGACGCGCGCAGCGGACGGTGCGCACGTGTCCCGCGGTGTGCCAACCTCCAATGCCGACGCGACTAACCACCTTGACGGTCCACGGGTTACGAAAACGGGATTCGCGAGGTGCCCATGAAGGTCTTCATGCTCGGCTGGGAATTCCCTCCTTTTATCAGCGGTGGACTCGGTACCGCTTGTCATGGACTGACGCGCGGGCTGGACGCCCACGGCGTCGAGATCTTGTTCGTCCTCCCGCGCCCGGTTGAACCGACGCACGCCACGCACGTGCGCTTGATCACGCCCACGGCGCTGGCCGCACAGGAGGAGGACGAGGGCGAGGAGCTGGAGGCGGGCGGTCTGTTCCGACACGTGCGCTTCCACACCCTGCCGGTCACTCTGCGCCCGTACGCCCGTCCCGAAGACGCTCGTGCCGGCGGGCGCGAACGCGTGACGCATCGTGGGGTGGCTGCTGGCCGAGAGCCCGGAGGCGTGCCGCAAGGCGGGGGCATCTCATATTCCGCCGGTCCAACGGGGCCGGATCACTATTCCGGCGACCTCTTCGCCAGGGTCGAGCACTACGCGACGCTGGCCCGTCGCCTCGCCCGCCGGGAGACATTCGATCTCGTCCACGCCCACGACTGGATGACGTTCCCCGCCGGAATGGCGGTAGCCGCACAAAGCGGTTGCCCACTCGTCGTTCACGTCCATTCGACCGAATTCGACCGCTCGGGTCTGCACGTGAACCAGCGCATTTATGACATCGAACGCGCCGGCATGCACGCCGCCACACGTGTCATCTGCGTCAGCCACCTGACGCGCAACATTGTTCTGAAGCACTACGGCGTCGATCCGCGGAAGGTCGACGTGGTGTACAACGCGATCGACGACGACGGGACGTCGCCGGGGCCACTGCTGCCGCCAATCACCCGCGACGAAAAGATCGTGCTGTTCCTCGGGCGGATCACGATGCAGAAGGGGCCGGAGTACTTCCTGGCGGCGGCCAAGCGTGTGCTCGAAGTGATGGACAACGTCCGCTTCGTGATGGCCGGCAGCGGGGACATGATTCGGCGCTGCATCGAGCTGGCGGCGGAAATGGGAATCGGCCACAAGGTGCTCTTCCCGGGCTTCCTCCGGGGCGACGACGTGCGGCGCGTCTTCGAGCTGGCCGACGTGTACGTGATGCCGTCGGTTTCCGAACCGTTCGGGATCACGCCGCTGGAGGCGCTGTCACACGACGTGCCGGTGATCATTTCCAAGCAGAGCGGAGTGGCCGAGGTCCTGACCCACGCCCTGAAGGTGGATTTCTGGGATGTGGATGAAATGGCCAACAAGATCGTGGCCGTCCTGCGGCATCCCCCCCTGCATGCCACGCTGCGCGATCACGGCAGCTTCGAAGTCCGCCGCCTGAGTTGGACAGACGCGGCCGCAAACTGTATCAAGGTGTATCAGGCGGCGCTGGCGCGACCCGGGTGAGACATGGTCCGGCGCAGCTCCGCGGTGTACGGACCGTGACCATGGCGTCCGTCTGTTTCTACTTCCAGGTTCATCAGCCGTTCCGTCTGCGGCGGTTCAGCATCTTCGACCGCGGCACGGACTACTTTGACGAGCGCGGCAACCGGGCCCTGCTGGAGCGCATCGCCGAACGCTGCTACCTGCCCGCCAACGCGGTCCTGATGGAGCTGCTGCGCCGTCACGAAGGTCGCTTCCGCGTCGCGTTCAGCCTCACCGGCGTGATCCTCGAGCAGTTCGAGCGTTACGTGCCGCGGGTGCTGGAATCCTTCCAGCGACTCGCGCAGACCGGGGGCGTCGAATTCCTCTCCGAGACCTACTATCACTCGCTGGCGTTTCTGTATTCGCGGGAGGAATTCGTCGCCCAGGTCCAGTTGCATCGGGCTCTGATCGAGCGACTGTTCGGCCAGACCCCGACCGTCTTCCGCAACACCGAGCTAATCTACAACAACGAACTGGCGCGGGCGGTGGCGGGCCTCGGATATCGCGTGGTGCTGTGCGAAGGGGCGGACCATATCCTCGGCTACCGATCGCCCACGTTCTTGTACACGCCCCCACGTCTGCCGGACGTGAAGCTGCTGCTGAAAAACTACCGGATGTCGGACGACATCGCGTTCCGCTTCAGCGACCGGGCGTGGTCGGAGTACCCGCTGACCGCGGACAAGTTCGCCGAGTGGATCCACCGCATCAATGGCCACGGGTACGTCGTCAACCTCTTTCTGGACTACGAGACCTTCGGCGAGCACCAGTGGGCCGAAACCGGGATCTTCGAGTTCCTGCGCCACCTGCCGCGGGCGGTCCTGCGCTATCCGGAGGACGACTTCAAGACGCCCAGCGAGTGCGCGCGGGCCTATGAAGCCAGCGGCGAGTACGATGTGCCGCACATGATTTCCTGGGCGGACGTAGAGCGGGACCTGTCGGCCTGGCTGGGAAACGCCATGCAGGCCAACGCCCTGCACGAGCTGTATCGTCTGGAGCCCGCCATCAAGCAGGCCGGCGACGAGAAGCTGCTCGACGACTGGCGGAAACTCCAGACCTCGGACCACTTCTACTACATGTGCACCAAGCACTTCGCCGACGGCACCGTGCACAAGTACTTCAACCCGTACGATACGCCCTATGATGCCTTCATCAATTTCATGAACGTGTTGGATAACCTGCGCGCCCGCCTCGGACGCGCCGCCGCCCAGACGGAACACTCCACCGCCCGCGCCACGCCCGTCGCCTGACCCTGCGCCGGGACACACCTCCGCCCGGGCGCTTCCGGCCGGCTATCGACGCGGCGGTATGCGCGCCACGATCAGCGCCGCCGCGCAGGCCAACGACATTCCTGCGCCCCAGAACAGTCCCGGCGGAAAGTAGGACCAGGTGACTTCGACGGCTTCGCCGGGCGGAATCCGTACGCCCATCAGCACCCCGTCCACCGCTTCGATCGGCAGTTCCTGATCTGCGAGCCGCGCTCGCCAACCCGGCAGTGCCGCCCGTGCCAGCACCAGGCGCGGCCAGCTCTCCCGATCGTCAGACTCTGCCGGCGCGGCGCGCGCCTCGGCCCGCAGGGGCCACGTGTCCACCCGGACCTTCACGCACGTCGGGGACACGGTCTCCCACGTAACCGCTGCCGGCTGAGCGGGGGATTCCAAACATGCCAGCCCCGGCGCACTGGCGCTGTAATAGAGGCGCCATCCCTGCGGGGTGGTGGTCCAGAGCTCACAGCCCGTCGGCGGCGGGCGGTCGGCATCACACAGCAGAACCCAACCGACGTCGTAGTGGCGCATCCAACCGGTCGCTGCAAGCAGTTCGGCCGCCCGGTCGGTTTCCCCCCACGGCTTGAACCCAAAGCGACCCACGACGTGGCGCGGATGGAGCGGACCATAGTCGGTCAGCGTTTCCACGTGCTGCAATATGTTCGTGTTCGCGACGAGCTTTTCTACCGAGTCCCAGTATTCGCCCGGCAAACGCCCTTGCCGTCCTGTGACAACCCAAAGCCGATGCGGATCCGCGCGCACTGCTTCCAGCCACCCCGCGGTCTGCGGGGCGATCAGTTGCTGGACCTCTCCAACCCCCTGCGGAACGTCGATCGTCCAGCCCATGATGCCGAGATCAACGAGCGTGCCAAAAACGGGGAGCCACGCCAGCGCTGCCATACGCCAGCGTCGGGCGACCAAATGCAAGATGTACACGGACCCGACGCAGACAATCAGCGGCACCCAAACAGCGGTCCCCCACGGCCGAATCGCGCGTAGCGCCGTCGCGCGCGTCGTGCTGTCCAGGAACGGCACTGCCAGCAGGACCAAGACGACGGGAATCGCAGGTAGCGCCACGCCGAGCAAGAGCGGGCGTTGCGTCCAGCCCGCGGCCAGCGACCGCAGGCGCGCCGCCGGCGGCGTGGCTGCGACCCCCAACTCGTGCAGGGCGGCGGCGGCCAGACCGGCGGTCGCGAGGCTCACCAGCAGCAAAGCCCGCGCCGGGCAGCGAAACAAATTACTGCCCGGAACGAAGTACAGCAGAGGACAGATCGGGCCGTACTGGCCTAACGCCAGCAGCAGGCCGAAGCCACCCAGGACGACCCACGGTCGGCGCCGCGGGTCGCTGCGCCAGCCGGAGCGTATCGCCAGCGCCGCCAGCAGCAGCGGCAGGATGCCGGCATACGAAAACTGCTCGACCTGATGCGAGGGGCCCCAGTAAGGCTGATCGAAGAAGTTCGGGGTGCGCTGCCCGAAAAGCATCGGGACAGTCCAACCCAGGACGGAAACCGGGTGCCAACTGTTCTCAACGAAGTCGGCGTAGGTCCGCTCGGTGCGCGTGCAGACGACGAGGTACGCCAGCGTCGGAACCCACTGCACCGCGAACAGGCCCGCCGCGCAAACCCACGCCGCGAGCCAACGCGCGGTCACCGTCAGCAGGCCCGGCCCCGCCGCGCTCCCGCCGGCCCCCGCCGCGGCCGACCATACGAACAGCAAGGATCCCAGCGCGGTCAGTGCCGCGATCTGCACGTGCCCGGCGAAGCACTGGAGCGCGATCACCACGGCCGCGGCGACCAGGCGGCGTACGTGGGCGTGCGAACCCGAGCTCACCAGTTCTTGTCCCGCGCGTCCGACGCCGCTCGTTCGAGCCGTATACCGCAGCAGACTGAACAGCACCCAGGGCGTCCAAGCCGCCGCATGCTGTAAGGCGAAATGGGCCCGGTGTGCCAGCAGGAAACCGCCGAAAGCGAAGCACACGCCGCCGAACAGGGCTGCGCGGCAATCGAGCGCCAGTTCCCGCAGCAGGCGATAGGCTCCCCATAACGCCAAGCTGTAGTGCGCCCACAGCGAGATCGCATAGGCCCACAGCGGCGGCAGCACGGCGAAAAGCCAGGTGAAGGGATAGCCCACCGCCGTTTGCGGGTCGGCCAGATAGGGCCGCCCCAGACCGGTCCAGGGATTGAACCACGGCCAGTGGCCGCCGCGCACCAGCTCCCCGAACAGCGTCCGCATCGGGAAGTAGTACAGGATGTCGTCTTCCCCGGCCCCCAGCCCGTACAGCCGCCACACCGGTGCCAACATCACCCCGGGCAGCGCCAGCACCGCCAGAAAGACGAGTACGCGACGAAACATGCCGCGGATCGTACCCGACGTGCACCCCCGGTCGAAGCCGCCGGCCAGCAGCTCACGCCGGCGGGGCGGCGGACGAAGTCGACGACGGGAAGCAAAGCTCAGACACACCGTCCGCCGCAGATTGTCCAAAGCGGGCGGCCAGTTCGACGTAGGTCTCGCTCACCGCGTCCGCAGGAACCAGACCGAGTCGATCACAAACCGCCTCGATCGCTTGACTGTCACCGGCCTCGATCTCCACGAACCAGCCGAGCTGCGGCAGCTCGTCCACTGCGACCTCGACATTGGGCAGATGCCAGACTTCGCGCCGCTTCTCGTAGCGGATGACTGCGGCAAAGCCGAGCCGGTGGAACAGCTCAACCAACGGCGCGTCGTTTGCGACTTCCGCCTCAAGCTCCTCACGCGTCTTGACGCGAGGATCGTGCGCATCCGGAACGCGCGGGCCCTTGTACGTAACACTCACGCGCCGACGATTCGGGTGCTCGAGGGATTGTGCCACGCGGATTCGCAAACCGCAGCCGCGATGAAGCAACACGCGGTCTGTCGTGTCCAGGATCAGGTTCGTCTCGTGCACGGCGGCCGCACGTCGCGCGCCCAGCTCCATCAGCCGCTGCCGCAGCGCCGCAACGTTCCGCAGCCGGTATTTGACCTCGATCTCGCGCATCATGCCGGCGGCTTCCCAAACTGGGCGAAGCGACGACCCCGCCGAGGTACCGCCGCGACCCTGCACCGGCCGCGGCCGTGTCACTCGCCGCGATACGCGCAGCCGGTCGTGCACGTCTCCTGCACGATCACCGCACTCAGCAGTGGCAACCGCGGACGCAGGCGCTCCCAAAGCCAGCGGGCCAGATTCTCGGCAGTCGGGTTTTCGAGCCCTGGAATCTCGTTCAAGTATCGGTGGTCCAGTTCCTCTCGGACCGGTTCGCACGCCGCTTTGATGTCGCCGTAGTCGATCAGATATCCCTGCCGCTCGTCGACGTCCCCGGCAACGCGGACCTCGACGCGGAAGCTGTGTCCATGCAGCCGACGACACTTGTGACCTTCGGGAAACGTCGGCAGCGCGTGTGCCGCCTCAAACGTGAACGACTTGCTCAGCTCAACCCGCATCGCTGTCTCTCGCCCGACCGCCGCGTGCCAGACCGGCCGCCTGCTGGCAGCCCGCCCTGCGACGCGGGTTCCATCCCGCCACCCGCCGGCGGTACACTGCCGCCGCATGGTCATCGTAGCTCATGGCGTGGACATCATCCATTGCCCGCGGATCGCGCGTCTGTGGCAGGTGCACGGGGAGCGGTTTCTGCGCCGCGTGTACACCGAGCGCGAGCGGACCTACTGCCTGGATTGCCGCGACCCGGTCCCACGCCTGGCGGGGCGCTTCGCCGTCAAGGAGGCGGTGATGAAGCTGCTGGGCACCGGCTGGCGGGGGGGGGTGGAATGGACCCACATCGAGACACTCCCGGACCCCCTCGGCAAGCCGCTGGTGACCCTGCACGCGTCGACCGCGGCACTGGCGGCCAGCCTCGGCATCGTCCACATCGTCGCGTCGATCTCGCACAGCGGCGAATACGCGCTGGCGTCGGCCATCGGATTCGGCGCTGATCCCGCGCGCTAAGAAGCCCGTCGCCCCATCGGGCGCACGACCCCCACGCGTGCCAGCGGTGCGGCACACGGTCGCGCCGGCCGTCTGTCGTCGGACCGCAGGCACGGCCGCAGCCCGACAGTTTCCGACACAGACAAACATGGCCGCACGGCCGGAATCGTATAATCGCGCCCGTGCTGACTGACGCGCATGGTGCGTGGCACGCACGTGCGTCGGTCAGGTGAGCGGACAAATGCCGATGGAGGTCTCGTTATGTTGCGAACCATGCGACGCGTAACTTCTGTGCCGCTATTCGTTCTTCTGGTGGCCGTCGGGTGGCCGACAGAAGCGCTGGCCGCCAAGAAAGTCCTGCGACTGCGGCTGGACGGGCCCATGCTGGAGAAGCCCGACGACATGTCCGGCCTGCTGGCCATGTTCGAGAACCGCGAGGTGCACAACCTGCATGACTGGGTGCGCACGCTGCGGCAGGCGGCAGCCGACCGGGAGATCAGCGGTCTGGCGCTGATCATCGAGCAGCCGGAAATCTCCCTGGCACAGGTGGAAGAGCTGACCCGCGCCGTGCAGGCGTTTCGCGCGAAGGGCAAGCCCGTCTATTGCTATCTCGACTACGCCGACAATCTGTCGTACGCCCTGGCCACCGCCGCCGACCGCATCGTGCTGGCGGAGAACAGCGAGCTGGCGATCCTCGGACTGCATGGAGAGCTCATGTTCTTCAAGGGGCTGCTCGACAAGCTCGGCGTCGAGGCCGACATGATGCACTGCGGAGCGTACAAGAGCGCGCTGGAACCGTTTACGCGCACCGAGCCCAGTCCGGAGGCGGCCGAGAACGTCAACTGGCTGCTGGACAGCTTGTACAAGCGCTGGATCGAGCTGATCGCCGCCAACCGGCGTCTGACGCCCGAGCGGGTGCGGGAGCTGGTCGACCAGGCGCCTCTGTCCGCCCAACAGGCGCTCGACAGCAAGCTGGTCGACGAGGTGTCCTCCTTCGCCGCCTTCAAACAGCTCATTCAGAAGGAATTCGGCAAAGACGTCGAAGTCGTCAAGGAATATACCCCCGAGGAGGAACTGGCGCTGGACACCGACAACCCCCTGGCCATCCTCAGCGGCCTGTTCGAAGTGTTCAAACGCGCCGCAGAACCCGCCCTGAGGGAGCCCGGCATTGGTCTGGTCTACGTCGACGGGAGCATCATGGTCGGCAAGAGCGACGAAGGACCGCTGGGTGGCTCGGTCGCCGGCAGCACGACCGTCCGCGCCGCCCTCGAGCAGGCCCGGACGGATGACAAGATTCGCGCCGTCGTGGTACGGGTCGACTCCCCGGGCGGCTCGGTCATCGCCAGCGACATCATCTGGGACGCCGCCCGCCGCTGCGCCCAGGAAAAACCCCTCATCGTCAGCATGGGCAGTGTCGCCGGCAGCGGCGGCTATTACGTCTCCCTTCCGGGCGACACGATCTTCGCGGAAGCCTCCACCTTGACCGGCTCGATCGGAGTCGTGGGCGGCAAAATCGTCTGGAAGGGGCTCATGGAAAACAAACTCGGCATCACCTTCACCGAGTTCTCCCGCGGCCAACACGCCGCCCTGATGAGCCTCAACCGCAAGTGGAATGACGAAGAGCGGCAGTGGATGACCAATTACATGGAGAGCGTCTACACCCTCTTCAAGAGCCGCGTCACCACCTCGCGCGGCGAGCGGCTCAAGAAAGACCTGGAGCAGATCGCCGGCGGACGCGTATACACCGGCGAACAGGCCGTACAGCTCGGCCTGGTCGATAAGCTCGGCGGGCTGGCCGATGCGCTGGAGGCGGCCGCCACCAAGGCCGGGCTGGGCAAAGACCCCCGCGTCTATGTGCTGCCGCGCCCCTCGGAACTCGGCGCTCTGATGAAGCTGCTTCAGAAGCTGGGCGGCCAGGAGAAAGACGAATTCGAACTGACCCCCGAGGCGCAACTGTACAGCGCGTTGCCCCTGCGAACCGCGCTGCCGATCTGGCGCGAGCTGGCTCCTGCGCAGGCCATGCACCTGCTGCGCACGCTTCAGAACCTGCTCGTGCTCCAGCGCGAACGCGTGGCGTGCTTCATGCCCTTGATCCCCACGGTGCGGTAAGGCACGCATAGGTCTGGCCCGCCGCGCCGCGTGGAACGCCGCCGCACGGCGGGCCCCGCCGTCAGACGATCAGATTCACGAGCCGCCCGCGCACCACGATCGTGCGCCGCGGCGACCGCCCTCTCAAGTCCCGGGCGATCACCGGATTCTGGCAAGCGGCGGCGACGATCTGCTCGTCGCTGGCGTCCGTGGCCACCTGGACCCGGGCCCGCACCTTGCCGTTGATCTGCACCGCGATTTCCACCGTCTCGTCGCGCGTCAGCGCCTCGTCATACGTCGGCCACGGCTGACGGGCCAGCGACGGGGCGTGCCCCAAGCGCTGCCAGAGCTCTTCGCAAATGTGCGGCGCGAACGGCGATAGAATCAGCAGGAAACGCTCGATCTGATCGCGACCAATCACCGGCGCGCGAGCCGCCTCGTTGACCCAGACGATCATCTGCGCGATCGCCGTGTTGTAGGCGAACCGCTCGATGTCTTCCGTGACCTTGCGGATCGTCTTGTGCAGCAGGCGCTCCAACCCCGGGTCGCCGCGGTCCGCGATCCGCGGATTGAGCGGCGGCAACGCAGCGTCGGCCGTCCCGCCCTCCGGCGGCGGCGGCACGACCAGCCGCCAGACGCGCTGAAGAAACCGGTGCACGCCGATGATGTCGCGCGTGTTCCAGGGCTTGCTGGCCTCCACCGGGCCCATGTACATCTCGTAGAGCCGAAGCGTGTCGGCCCCGTATTCCTGGACGATCGCGTCGGGATTGACCACGTTCTTGAGCGACTTCGACATCTTCTCGACGCTGACCGTCAGCTTTTCGCCGGTATCCCGGTGGTACGCCTCCTCCCCCCGAAAGACGACCCGGTCGTGCTCCACGTACACGCCACGCCGATCCCGATACGCGTACGCCTGGATCATTCCCTGGTTGAACAACCGGTGAAACGGCTCCGGCGTGGAAACATATCCCAGGTCGTAGAGCACCTTGTGCCAGAAGCGGGGCATAGAGCAGGTGCAGGACGGCGTGCTCCGCCCCACCGACATACAAGTCCACCCCGCCGGCCTTCGGCTGCCCCTCCGGCCCGCGGCTGCACATCCAGTAGCGTTCGACATCGCGGTCGATGAACGCCCGGTCATTGCGCGGGTCGCAGAAACGCAGATAGTACCAGCAGGAGCCGGCCCACTGCGGCATCGTGTTCAGCTCCCGCCGATACACCCGGCCGTCGATCTGCACCTCACGCCACTCGCGCGGCGCCTTGGACAGCGGCAAAGAGATGGGCGCGTTGGGATCCTCGCTGGCCACGGGCTGAAAGTCCGCCAGGTCCGGCAAAACGACGGGCAGCGCGGACTCCGGCAGCGCGCGAGCTCGTTCCCGTCCGTCGGCGTCGGTGCCGTGCACAATCGGGAAGGGCTCACCCCAATACCGCTGCCGACTGAACAGCCAGTCCCGCAGCTTGTACTGCACCGTCCCTTCCCCACAGCCATGCTCTTCGAGCCAGCGCGTGATCTTCTTCTTGGCCTCCGGCGTGGGCAGACCGTTCAGGTCGCACTGTCCGTCGAAACGCTGGGCCGGATCATTCGGCGGCGAATTCACCGCCACCCCGTCGCCGACGAAGCCGCGCCAGTCCTCGCCCGCCGGCGGCTGCACCACCTGCACCACCGGCAAGCCGAATTTCTCGGCGAACTCCAGGTCACGTGTGTCGTGGGCCGGGACGGCCATGATCGAGCCGGTCCCATAGCTGATCAGTACGTAGTCCGCGACCCAGATAGGGACGCGCTGCCGGTTAACCGGGTTGATCGCGTAAGCCCCGGTGAACACGCCCGTCTTCGTCTTCGTCTCGGCCGTCCGGTCCAGTTCCGACTTCTGCTGCGCCTGCCGGCAATACGCGCGCACTTCCTCGCGGTATTCCGACGTGGTGATGACCGGCACCAGTCGGTGCTCGGGTGCCAGGACCATGTAGGTCGCCCCGAACAGCGTATCCGGCCGGGTCGTAAACACGCGGATGGTCTGGCCGGCCGCCGGCCCCGGCCCGGCGACCACGAAATCCACGTACGCCCCCTCGCTGCGCCCGATCCAGTTACGCTGCATGAGCTTGATGGGCTCGGGCCAGTCCACCAGATCGAGATCCTTCAACAGACGCTCAGCATATTCGGTGATCCGCAGCATCCATTGGCGCATCGGGCGCCGATACACCGGATGGTCGCCCCGGTCGCTGCGGCCTTCGTTGGTCACCTCCTCATTAGCGAGCACCGTGCCCAGGGCCGGACACCAGTTCACCGGCACCTCGGCCAGATATGCCAGGCGGTGGTCGGCCCGGTAGTCCTCCACCGCCTCCGGCCCCCGGGCCTGCACCTCCGGCGGGATCGGCAGCTCCTCGATCGGACGCGCCTTGCCGACCACGGTCCGGCCCGCCGCGTCCGTCCAGCCGATACTCCGGGTCGTACCAGGACGTTGAAGATCTGGAGGAAAATCCACTGCGTCCACCGGTAATACTCCGGGTCGCAGGTCGCGATCTCACGCTCCCAGTCGTAGGACAGGCCCAGCATCCGCAACTGTCGCCGATACGTGGCGATGTTGTTCTGCGTCGTCACGCGCGGATGAATGCCGGTCTCGACCGCGTACTGCTCGGCCGGCAACCCGAAGGCATCCCAGCCCATCGGATGCAGCACGTTGAAGCCGCGCATCCGCAGGTAGCGCGCCATGATGTCGGACGCGATGTAGCCCAGCGGGTGGCCGACATGCAGCCCTGCCCCGGACGGATACGGAAAGAAGTCCAAAACGTAGAACTTCGGCGCTGCGCTGCCCGGCTCGCCCGGGTTGGCAGCCCGAAATGTCTTGCGCTCTTCCCAGTACCGCTGCCAGCGCGGCTCGATCTCCCGGAACTCGTACGCGTTGCTCATCGCCTGTCACTGCCCGCTTTGGCTCGGGCCCGGAGGCCCGGAGGCACGTGGCGCGGAAATGAAGCCCGTGCGCTGCTGAACCTTCTCCGGCTGACGCCACTCCGTCACGAACTTCCGCAGCTCCTCGCTCTGCCGACGCTGCGCAAGCTGCGCCAGATGCCGCTGGAATTCCTCTTCATACAGCGGCTTCACCTCCACCAGCTCACCCACCACCCAGCGGAAGCGGCTGGCCATCGGCAACACGGTCACGCGATGGGCCGGCGCCGTGTCCGTCGTCGCCCCTTCCGCCAGCGCAAACAGCGCCCGCGGGAGCTTCTCCACCGAACCCAGCCGCTCCAGGAACGTGGAACTGCGGGTAAGCCGGGCCGGCGTGAACGGCGTCAGCGAAGCCAGGTAGTTCGCCGTCGGGGTACGGGCCTCCGCGGGCTGGGTGCTGGCCTGCTCCGCCGCCGTCAGGATCTCCTTAAGTTCCGTCGCCGCCTCGACCGCAGCCGGCAAGCCCATTTCTCGCGCCCGGTCGGCCAGCGCTTGCGCGTGAGTGCGCGCCAGCTCATGGGCCTTGGCCAGCTTCCAGTCCTGCACGACGCGATCCCGCACTTCGTCCAACGATGCCGGTGGCTCGCTCGGACGCACCTCCACTACGCGGAACAGGTACGCCTGATACGGGCGCGACTCGCGCGTCCGCATGTCGGGCTGCCGGTTCGTCACCACGGGCGCCGGTTCGTACAGGTTCAGCACGGGCAGCCGATCTCCCGGCGCCTGCGTCACGATTCCCTTCACGCGAAACGCCAGTGTCGGGGCACTGATCCGCTGCTGACCCTCGCCCAGACCCGCCCCACCGAAACCCGGCAGAAGCTGAAGCTGCTGGGCATCCACCAGGTCGCTGCGGTAATACTCCACCTCATACTTCATCGAAAAACGCGAGCGCAGTTCCTCCAACGACGGCGGGTCACCCGCCGGCGGCAGAGTAAAGCCGTCCGCGTCCTTCTCCATCGCTGCCCACGGCCGGTTCAGCTCGTGATACAGGTCGTTCACCAGCTCTTGGGCTTCTTCGATTGCGCGGACCCGCCGCAGGTCCTCGCGCGCCAGCTCCCGCGCTTCCTCAAAGGACATCGGAATCTGGGGGGGCTGTCCTCCGACCGGCTGGGTGGCGGACGGGTCTGGCTTCGTGTAAAGCTGGGCATGATCCTCAAAAAACTGCCGTACCTGGGCGTTCTTGATCTGCACCTTTTGGCGCACTTTCTCCGGATCGACTGTCAGATACTCAATCCGCACCCGATCGGGGTACCGATACCCAAACACCAGTTCTTCCTCGGTGTGAGCGGTCGTGCGCGCCTTGCACTCCTCGAAAAAGGCCAGCAACTCCTCCTCCGTCGGCTCGGGAACCAGATGCAAGAACGCCCGGCTTTCCAGCACCGAGAGCTGCGCCACGGCCTGCTGATTCTGGTCACGGAAGGCCAGCGCTTCCCGTGGCAGCGTCTCGAATACCGCTCCCGCCTGCATCTGCACCAGCCGGTTGACTGCCATCCACCGACCGATCATCGCGCAGATTTCGTTCCAGCTTCGGCGATATCGCGCCTGAAGCCGCTGCGCCACCGCATCAGAGAACCCCACCTGCCGCAGCCAGTTCGTCACCTCATCTCGCCCGATCCGCAGCCCCAGGCACCGCGCTTCCTCGGTCAGCAGGTAATACTCCAGGGCGGAATCCAGCGACAGCAGCGGCGGAAATCCCATGTTCGCCAGCATCTCCATCTCAACGCGGGTACCGGCACGGGTCTCATTTGAGATCGCGCGGCCGTATGCCTCCCCCAACCGCAGCGTCCGCAGGCGGTCACGTTCGCCGCAGCCTTGAATCGCGTTAGGGATCAGGAACGCCACCAGCAGGAACGCCATGAAGACCATGAGCATGGCCCGCCCGTGGCGACGGAAAATCTTCATCATGTTCATAATGGCCTGTCCCGGTGCGCACGCCGCCCGCCGGATCCGCCGTCGGGTCGGCCGAGCATACAGAACGACTCATGATACGGCCCTGCCATTCGGATACAAGGCAACGTCCTTATCGGTGGGGCGTCCGCCCGCGGAGATGCCCAGCGGACGGGCGACGAAACACGCCCGCATGACCGCATAGACCTGCGATTCCCCAAGGCATTGCCAGCACACAAGATAAGAGCCGAAGCGGCGCTGCCGATGGCTGGGCCACTTGCCAGCGGGAGACCTGTGCCCCACCCGAAACCTTGGCCCACCGCGGCCGTGGCCGCCGTGCCAGCGCCAGAACCCTACCAACCCCCGCGTCGGACGAATGGATTCCGCCGCAGCGTCAGTCCGTCCACGCGCCCCGCGCTGCGTACGGTGCGGGCCAGCTCGATCCCCATCGCGCAGACATCCGGGGCGTCATCGTGCCGCGCCTTCGGAAAGTGCAGAAACTGAGTTTCGACCTCGGGCGGCAACACCGCCGGCAGCCGAAACGTCCCGTTCTCGTAGAACGGCGCGCTCCCTTCGATCCGGGCCCGCTTGTTGGCTGTCGTCGTCAGCGCGACGACGGGCAGATACAGGCCCCGGCGACGACCCTCGTCTTCCAGGATCTGCTTGAGAGCCACCTGGTAAGCCACCGCCTCGATGCCGATCTTCACCGGTCGCCAGCGCTCGAACGCCGCGACGATGCGCTGCACCTGGTCGACGATACCGATGCGTTCGAGCATCAGCACCCGCGTGTAGATGGTGCCCGTCTCGTCGTCGACGCTTCCGACCCACAGGGCGAAGAAGTCGCCACCCGCGGCCCCGGTCGCCGGGTCAACGGCCATCAGCGTAGTGAGTCGCCGGTTTTCCAGCTCTTCGGGTCGATATCGGCGCAGCCACTCGGGGCGAAACACGCGCAGACGATCATCAAGGGGATTGGCCTGATACTCTTGCTCGAAGGCCAGCGTTCCCACCCGCTCGCGCTCGGCCTCCAATCGTTCCACCGGCCAGCGTGCGGGCCACAGCGCTTCCCGATAGAACTGCCCGTCCGCTCCCCGCCGGGCTTCCAGCGCGCGATAGACCACGTATTCCCACGCCGGGAAGCGCTGCCGGTCGCGCAGATTCGCCAGCAGCGAGTCGTAGTGGATCAGCGAGCCGAGAACCACCAACTGACCATCCGGCGCCAGGGCCGGCATCACCACCCGGCGCAACCAGGCTTCCAGCTTCGACCGGCCCTCCGGCGAGGCGACGTGTTCGTCCTTCTCGATATCGTCGCAGATGACCAAGTCTGGGCGGTGCGCGCCGACGCGCGTCCCGCGAAAACTTGCGCCGGTGCCTTTGGCCTGGACGGTGATCCCTGTGGCGGTCGTGAAGGCCGCGGCGGCCCAGCGCTGCCGACGGGGCCGGAGCGTGGCCGGCGGTCGACGACTCGGGCGGCGCCGACCGCCGCTGCGCGGTCGCGCCCGGCGCGCTGCCGTTGCGGAGGCACCAAGGCGGCCCGACAGGTCGCCGTACCGAGCGATAATCCGCTCGTTGGTCTCCAGCTCACAGCGTATGTCGCGAACGAACTGCGTCGCCAGGGAAGCGGCCTGCGTGATGATGACGATGTTCCGCCGTCTCTGCTCACACAAGCACCACAGCGGATAAGCCAGCGCGGCGAGCGTGCTTTTGGCATGGCCGCGTGGCGCCACGCAGGCGATGAAGCGCTTCCGCGCGTCCGCCAACAGCTCCGCCAGATGTACGTGAAACGCGCAGGGCGGGTCGGCGAAATAGTGCGGCAGAAAACGCAGCGCCCAGCGCAAGACCGCCGGCAGCCGCGCGGTAGAAACGGGTTTTTCGGTCGGCATACGGCCTGTGCGGGTGCGCCGGCGGTCAGACGACGCACCCCCGAGAGGAACCCTAGCACAGGATTCGGGGCCGGCACCGCGCCGCGCGGCCTGTGCTGCGCGGCGTGCAAGATAGCGGCGGCGGGCGCGTTTCTGGCGCCGTCGGCGCTTGACGACCGGCGGCCCGACCGCTATTCGTGCACTTGGCCGATCCCACGGGCGTGCGCGATTCTGCGGCGCGTGAGCCCGGTGACCGGTAGCGTGTGCCGGTTGCGGGCACCGGAGCACTTCGACACGGACCGACCGGGCCCGTCCCCTGCCTGGCGCGACGCATCCCGCCACCCGCGCGGCGGCGCAGGAGACCCGAGTATGGGATTCGAAATCACCAGAGTGGACGTGTGGGCGGGCGAGATCGAGGACCGGCCAGGTGCCCTGGCAGAGAAGCTGGAGGCGCTACACCGCGCCGGAGCGAACCTGGAATTCGTCATTGTGCGGCCGTCAGCGGGCCTGCCCGGTACGGGCGTGCTGTTCGTCGCGCCGCTACACGGACCGCAGCAAACCAAGGCTGCCGAGGACGTCGGCCTGCATCATGCCGCGACGATGCCGGAGCTGCGCATCTTGGGCCCGGATCGACCCGGTCAAGGAGCCGGCATCGCGCGCACGCTCGCAGAAGCCGGCATCAACATCGCCGGCCTGTCGGCGGCCGCCATCGGCGACCAGTGCCTCTTCTACATCCGCTTTGAAACCGAAGCGGACGTCAAGCGCGCCGCCCAGATACTGACTGCCAAACTGGGCTGACGCACCGCACGCCGACAGGCAGAAAGCGACAAGAATCTGCCGTGCGGACCGGACGCGGCGGAGCCGCGATGAGAGCGCGCCGCAAACTCTTTGGCAACCCGTCTTGCCTTGGGCTACACTGCTGCTCACGGCGCTGCACACCGCGGCGCCGCGTGGAGCTGAGGATATGCGCATTCACGAATACCAGGCGCGCGGACTTTTGGAAGCAGTCGGCATTCCGGTCCCGCGCGGCGAGGTGCTGGAGTCGGCCGAGCAGGCCCTACCGGCCTTCGAACGGCTTGGAGCCCACACGGCCGTCCTCAAAGCGCAGGTGCATGCCGGCGGCCGCGGCAAGGCCGGCTACGTGAAACTAGTCCGATCCGCGGACGAGGCGTTTCGCGAGGCCGCCCGCATGCTGGCCGAACCGATGGTCTCTAAGCAGACCGGCCCGCAGGGCGTGCGGGTGCGTAAGCTCTTGCTGGCCCCCGCCGTCGAGATTGCCCGGGAATATTACGTAGGGGTGGTCGTGGACCGCTCCCGGCGGACCCCGGTCATGATGGCCAGCGCCCAGGGCGGGGTGGAGATCGAGGAGGTCGCCGCCCGCGATCCGGACGCGATCCGCAAAGCCTGGTTCCACCCGCACCTGGGTCTGCAACCGTTCCAGGCCGCCGCCTTGGCCGCGCAGATCGGCCTTGCGGGGGAGCGGGCACGCGCCGCCGCCGACATCATGGTGAAGCTCGCGCGCCTGTTCCTGGCTCGCGACTGTTCGCTGGCCGAGATCAACCCGCTGGTCGAGACCCCCACGGGCGAGATCCTCGCCATCGACGCCAAGATCAACATCGACGACAACGCGCTCTACCGGCAGCCGGAGCTGGCCGCCCTCTTCGATCCGAGTGAGGAAAACCCGGCCGAGTTGCGGGCCCGCGAGTTCGATCTGAGCTATATCGCCTTGGACGGGAACATCGGCTGTCTGGTCAATGGCGCGGGCCTGGCCATGGCGACCATGGATATCATCAAGCTGCACGGCGGCGAGCCGGCCAACTTCCTGGACGTCGGCGGCAGCGTCACCGCGGAGGGGGCCGTCGAGGCATTCCGCATCATCCTGGCCGACCCCAAGGTCAAGGCGGTCCTCGTCAACATCTTCGGCGGCATCGCCCGTTGCGACGTGATCGCCGACGCTTTGATCCGAGCGGCGCGCGAGGTCGGCTTCAAGGTGCCGGTGGTTGTCCGACTGGAAGGCACGAATGTGGAGCAGGCCCGGCAAATGCTGCGCGATGCGTCCATTGCCCAACTAAGCCCGGCCCTCGACCTGACGGACGCCGCCCGCCGGGTGTGCGCCGCCGTGCAGGCCGCTTGTTGAGCCGTTGGAGCCCCCCAGATGCTGCGGTCGGGACAGGCGCGGAATCACGAGCTGGTCGCCACGCTGGAGCGGTTCGCCGGCCGGCACCTGCTGCTGATCGGGGATTTCATGCTCGATCGCTACGTGTTCGGAGACGCGGAGCGCATCAGCCCCGAGGCGCCGGTGCCGGTTCTGCGGGTCATCGAACGACAAGACCGGGTCGGCGGCGCCGGCTCCGTGGCATTGAACATCGTCGCGCTCGGCGCGCGCGTCACCTGTTGTGGCGTGCTCGGCAAAGATGCCTGGGGCGACCGGGTCTTGCAGGCGCTGTCGGAAGCCGGGGCGGACGTCCGCGGGCTTTTGCGGGTCGGGGACCGGCCGACAATCACCAAGACGCGGCTGGTCGGCCTGGCCGAACATCGTCACCGCCAACAGATTTTGCGGGTGGATGACGAGCTGGTGCGGCCGCTGAGCGCGGAAGACGAGCGGTCGCTGCTGGCGATGATCGAGTCGGTCGTGTCCGAGGTGGACGCGATCTGCCTCGAAGACTATGACAAAGGTGTGCTCTCGCCGAAAGTCTGCGCGACGGCCATCGGTGCGGCCCGGCGCCACGGCCGACCGGTGTTCGTTGATCCCGCCCGCCGGCCCTGCTGGGATAAATACGCGCGGGCCACGCTGCTGACCCCCAATCGGGCCGAGCTGGAGATTGGCATCGGACGGTCGCTGGGCGACGAGGAGCTGGCCGCAGCGGCCGAGGAGGCCGTGCGGCGCTGGGACCTCGACGGTCTGCTCGTCACGTTGGGGCGGGACGGGGCACTCCTGGCCCGCCGGGATCGTTCCGCGGAGCACTTTCCGACGACGCCGCGAGCCGTCTACGACAATACGGGCGCGGGAGATGCGGTCTTGGCCATGTTCGGGGTGGCAGTGGCCGCGGGCGCCACGTTCGAACAGGCGACGGTGCTGGCCAACATTGCCGGGGGCCTGGAGGTCAGCAAGTTCGGCTGCGTGCCCATTACACGGGCAGAGGTCTGGGAGGAACTTCAGCGCGGTGCCCGACGCGGGCGCGGCAAAGTGCGCTCGGTCGAAGAACTGCGCTCGGAGCTGGAGGCGCTGCGGCAGCGGGGCGAGACGATCGTGTTTACCAACGGCTGCTTCGACCTGCTGCATCCCGGGCATGTAGAGCTGCTGGAGAAAGCCAAGACACTGGGCAGTCGACTGGTCGTGGGGCTCAACAGCGATGCATCGGTGCGGGCGCTGGACAAGGGTCCAGACCGGCCGATCCGTTCGCAGCAGGATCGGGCCCGGATGCTCGCAGCCCTGGAGTGCGTCGACTACGTGGTCCTGTTCGATGAGCCGGACCCGGCCCGGCTGATCGAGCGGCTGGCTCCGGATGTACTGGTGAAAGGAGCCGACTGGGGCGACGCGCGGCGTGGTGGGACGGGAGTTCGTCGAAGCCCGCGGCGGTCGGGTCGTATTGATTGAATTGACCGAAGGCTACAGCACGTCGGCCGAGCTGGCCCGCATCCGCGGCCGGTCGAAGACGCCCGCCGGCTCGTGTGCGGAGGCGCCGCGCTTGCAGGAACTGGAGTGAATCGCGACTGGGCGACAATCTGGCGTGAGCATCAACAGGTCCTCCGCGACCTGGAAGGGGCCGGCGCGGTGCTCGACCCCATCGTCGAAACGCTGGTGCGCTGTCTGGAAACCGGGCGGCGGGTCTACATTCTGGGCAACGGCGGCAGTGCGGCGGACGCCCAGCACATCGCCTGCGAACTGCTGGGGCGGTTCAAGCGCCAGCGCCGAGCATTGCCGGCCATCGCGCTGACGACGGACACCTCTTCCCTGACGGCCATCGCGAACGATCTGGGCTATGAGCAGGTCTTTGCGCGACAGCTCGAGGGTCTGGTACAGCCCGGCGATGTCGTCTGGGCGCTGAGCACCAGCGGCCGGTCGCCGAACGTTCTGGCGGCGCTGCGAACGGCGCGGGAGCGGGGCGCGGTGACGGTCGGCTTCACCGGGGCAGCGGGCGGGCCGATGGAGCCGCTGTGCACGCATCTGTTTCGCGTCGCGCACACGGCCAGCGACCGGATTCAGGAAGCGCACGCGCTGGCCTACCATTACATCTGCGAACGCGTGGAAGCCGCCCTGGGCACGCCCTAGGGGCAACGTCCCGCAAGGCTACTCCTTGCCGGCCGGCGGCGCCTCCTTGAGCACTTCCTTGATGGCCGCCCGATTGAAGTGAATCTTCACGTTGTTCGTCTCATCGACCTTCAAGACGATGATGTTGTCACGCACGTCGGCAACCGTCCCGATGATGCCACCGATCGTCTGTACGCGATCGTTCTTCTTGAGCGACGCGAGCATCTGCTCGTACTTCTGGCGTTCCTTGGAGCGACCCCGCGCCATGATCCACCAGAGCACGACCAGCGCCAGGATCATGGGGACCAACGGGCTGCGCAGCAGGTCGCCGACGCCGCCGGTCGGCGGTGGGGCGGCGGGCGCGAGTGGTCTGGGCTAGCATCGCAAGCAGAGTGGTCATTCGTGCTCCTCGCTTTGACGTACGGCCGGGCCGCTCTCGAACGCGCGACGCCAGTTGTCGAACGTCCCGTCGGCGATCGCGATGCGCATCTGGCGCATGAGCGACTGATAGAAGGCAATATTATGCAGGGACACCAGCGTCCCTCCAAGCACCTCCCCCGACAGGATCAAATGCCGCAGATAGGCACGGGTGAACGTGCGACAAGTATAGCAGCCGCAGGCCGGATCCAGCGGCTCGCCGGACCGCGCATGACAGGCATTTCGCAGGCGCAGCGTCCCTGCGCTCGTAAACGCGTATCCCTTCCGCCCATTGCGCGTCGGGAGCACGCAGTCGAACTGATCCATGCCGGCGGCCACCGCCCGAACCAGGTCCACCGGCGTGCCGACGCCCATCAGGTAACGGGGTCGATCCTCCGGCAACTCCGACGCGAACGTCTGCACGAACGCGTGCATCTGTTCCGGAGGCTCGCCGACCGAAAGCCCGCCCAGCGCGTACCCGTCGAAACCAATCTCCACCAGCTCCGCCAAACATGCCCGCCTCAAGGCCAAGTCCAACCCACCCTGCACGATGCCGTACAGGGCTTGATCCGACCGGCGGTGCGCGGCCCGACTGCGCCGGGCCCACGCCACGGTCCGACGGACCGCCGCCGCCAGCACCGGCGGCTCAGACGGCAACGGCGGACATTCATCCAACGGCATGATGATGTCCGCCCCGAGCTGATTTTGAATCTCGATCGCGCTCTCCGGCGTCAGCCGAACGGGCGAACCGTCAAGATGCGAACGGAACGCCACCCCATCGTCATCCACACGCCGCAGCGCTCCGAGAGAGTAGACCTGGAATCCGCCGCTGTCCGTCAGGAGAGCACCGTCCCAGCCCATGAAGCGATGCAGGCCGTCGAGCGCGGCGATCGTCGCGGCCCCGGGGCGGAGCATCAGGTGGTACGTGTTGGCCAGCAGAATCTGGGTCCCGGTCTGAGCCAACTGCGCGGGCGAGAGCCCCTTCACCGCCCCCCGGGTGCCCACGGGCATGAACGCCGGCGTGTCAACACAGCCGTGCGGCGTGGATAGCACGCCGCAGCGCGCGGCGCCGCACCGGTGCAGAACGGTAAAGGTAACGGTCGCAGTCACACGGCACGGGCAGGCGTGGCCGGGTTGGGGCTAGGTCGCCTTCTTGGGCGCCAGTTGCAGCCCGAACTCGGCCAGACGGCTCTTGATTTCGTTCAGCGAAGTGACGCCGAAGTTCCGCGTCGCGAGCAGGTCGGCTTCCGAATATCGAATGAGATCGCCGAGCGTCGACACGTTCAGCCGCTGGAGGCAGCGCCGCGACCGGACCGAAAGTTCCAGCTCACTGACCGGCTTGGCCAAGACCGCTTCCTGCTCGGGCGGCAGCGCCGGGCGCGCCGGGACGGACTCCTCGACGACCCCTTCGACGGTGACATCGTCCGGGTGCATGCCCAACCGCAGACCTTTGCGGGCCAGCAGCGCCTTGATCTCCGCCAGCGACGTTTCGCCGAAGTTCTTGTATGCGAGCAGTTCTTCCTCAGTGTGCCGGATCAGGTCGCCGAGGGTGCGAATGTTCATCTTCTTGAGGCAGTTCCGGGCCCGGATCGACAACTCGAACTCGGTCAGCGGCGTAGCCAGGAGCCGCGCCCGGGCGTCCACCCGCTCCGCCCCCGCCTCGTCGATGACCATCCGCCGGCAGCCTTCGACGCTCTTGTAGTACAGCCGCGCCCGACGGTGATTCGGGTAGGCCTTCAACACGCGGTGAACGCAGTGCTGAGCGGCATCGTAGTCCCCCCGCTCTTCATACAGCACCGCCGCATTCAGCAGTGCGTTGACGTACGCGCGCGGCTGGTGAGTCAGACGGTCGTAGAGCTCGAGGGCCGCCTCGTCGTTGCCCCACATGTCGTACAGGCGCGCACAACGGAACAGCGCCTCGGTATGGTCCGGGTTCAGTTGCAGGGCCTGCTCATAGGCTTCGCCGGCCGCGACATGCTCGTAGCGGGCCTCGGCCAGTCGCCCGCGGACGTAGTGCCAGTCGGCCACCGACGCCCCCTCGCTCTCGTGCCGCGCCAGGAGTTTCTCCGCCTCTTCCAGCCGGCCGGCGCGGACCAGCGTGGCAGCAACGCGCAGGTCGCACTCCAGGGCGTTCCACCCCGCCCGGGCCGCCTCTCGGAACTCCCGGATGGCTTCGTCGAATCGGTCCAGCGCCAGCGCCGCCTCCGCGGCGTAAAAGTGCCGGACCGGACCATCCGGCGCCCGCGCGAACCATTCCAGCGCCGCAGTGAAGCGGCCGAGGATCAGCAGGCCGAGGGCCAGTTTGAGCGCGTCGCCCTCCCGTCGCTGCACGCGCGCCTCGTACTCGCGCAGAAGCTGTTCGAACCGTTCCCGCGCCGCGAAGGACGTGTGGGCGGCATCGGCATAGCGGTTGAACGTGGGCGCACCGAAATCCGTCTCGTCGAAGAAGGACGAGAGCTCGACAGTTTCCGCGGTCATTAGCACGTGGCTCCACCTCGCGGGCCGGCGCTCGGCGCCGGCTCTTGGGAACCCAACTATAATAGCTCCATCCGTCGTGGTCGCAAGGGGCTGGCTGCGCGGGACAGGCCGTGCGCCGTCGACGGGCCCGAGGCACGGGTGTGAACCAACCCGATTCATTGCTGCTGGAGCGACTTGCAGAACATGTGCTCATCTGCGACGGCGCGATGGGCACCAGTCTGCACGCGCTGAACCTGCCGCTGTCCGACTATCGCGGGCTGGAAAACTGCTCCGAGATTCTCGTCGAGACGCGGCCGGACGTGGTCGCCGGAATTCATCGCGCCTACCTGGAAGTCGGCTGCGACGCGGTCGAGACCAACACGTTCGGCGCCAACCGGGTCGTCCTGGGTGAATTCGGCCTGGCCGACCGGACGTATGAACTCAACCGGCAGGCCGCCCAGCTCGCGCGCCGCGTCGCCGACGAGTTCAGCACGCCCGATTGGCCCCGCTTCGTCTTCGGCTCGGTCGGGCCCGGGACGAAGCTCATTTCCCTCCGACAAATCGACTATGACGAGCTGCTGGGCAGCTATCGCGAGCAGGCACGCGGGCTGCTGGACGGCGGCGTCGATGCGCTGCTCATCGAAACCTGTCAGGACATCCTGCAGGCCAAGACCGCGATTCAGGCCGCCCGTCTGGCCTTCGAGGACACGCGGCGGCGCGTCCCGCTGATGTGCCAGGTCACGCTCGAGACCACCGGAACGCTGCTGGTCGGCACGGACATCGCCGCTGCGGTCGTTGCGCTGGAGGCCTTCCCTGAGGTGCAGGTCATCGGCCTGAACTGCGGCACCGGACCGGCGGAGATGAGCGAAGCCGTGCGGTATCTGTCCAAGTATTGCACGCGCCTACTCAGCGTGCAGCCCAACGCCGGCCTGCCACAGGTCGTCAACGGGCAGCCGCATTTCCCCCTCACGCCGCGGGAGCTGGCCCGCTGGTTGCGGGACTTCGTCGCGGTGGACGGGGTCAATCTGGTGGGCGGCTGCTGTGGGACGACGCCGGAGCACCTGGCCGCCGTCGTCAAGGCGGTCCGGCGGCTGCGACCCTGCCGGCGCGCGGTGAACCACGAGCCGGCCGTCAGCAGCCTGTACCAGGCCGTGCCGCTCCGTCAGGAAACGAGCTTCTTGATCATCGGAGAGCGCTGCAACACGAACGGATCGCGCCAGTTCAAGCGGCTGCTGAACGAGGGCGATGATGACGGCCTGGTAGCCATGGCCCGCGAGCAGGTCCAGGAGGGGGCGCACGTGCTGGACGTGTGCGTCGACTGCGTCGGACGCGACGGCGTGCGCGACATGGAGCGCGTCGTCCGCCGTCTGGCCAGCGAAGTCACCGCTCCCCTGATGCTCGACAGTACCGAACCGCCGGTCCTGGAGGCGGGCCTGAAGCTCGCCCCCGGAAAATGCATCGTCAACTCCGTCCATCTGGAAGACGGCGAAGAGCGGCTGGCCCGCGTCTGTCGGTTGGTCCGGCAGTTCGGAGCGGCCGTGGTCGCCCTGACCATTGACGACGATCCGACCGAGGCCATGGCGAAAACGGCGGCCCGCAAGATCGCCGTGGCCACCCGCCTGTACGACCTGCTGACGCGGAAATACGGAATCGAGGAAGAGGATATCTTTTTCGACTGTCTGACCTTTCCGATCACGACCGGCAACGCCGCGGACCGCCGACTGGCACGGGAAACACTGGACGCGATCGAACACTTGCGGCGACAGTTTCCGCGTTGTCAGTTTCTGCTGGGGATCAGCAACGTGAGTTTCGGGCTGTCGCCCGCGGCGCGCGTCGTGCTGAATTCCGTCTTCCTGCATGAAGCGTGCCAGCGCGGGCTGACGGCGGCCATCGTTCATGCCGGCCGGATCCTGCCGCGGAACCGGATCAGCGACGAGCGCTGGCAGGCCGCCCTGGATCTGATTTACGATCGCAGCGACGGCGACCGGAATCCGCTGGAACGGTTCATCGGGCTCTTTTCGGCCGACGAGGAGATCGCGCCGCGCGTCGCGCTGGCGGACCTGCCCGTCGAAGAACGCCTTCGCCGACGGATCATCGACGGAAACCGCGCCGGCTTGGAGGCCGATCTGGACGAAGCCCTCCAGCGTTATCGGGCCCTCGACATCGTCAACGACATTCTCCTGGCCGGCATGAAGACCGTCGGCGACCTGTTCGGCGCAGGGCAGATGCAGCTCCCGTTCGTCCTCAAGTCGGCGGAAACGATGAAAGCGGCGGTCGCATACCTGGAACCGCACATTGAGCGCACCACCGGGCAGCAGCGCGGCGCGCTAGTGCTGGCCACGGTGCGCGGCGACGTGCACGACATCGGCAAGAACCTGGTGGACATCATCCTCACGAACAACGGGTACACGATTTACAACCTGGGGATCAAACAGCCGATCGCGAACGTCATCCGGGCCTGGCGGGAACACCGGGCGGACGCGATCGGGCTGTCCGGCCTGCTGGTCAAGTCCACGCTCGTGATGCGGGACGACTTGCTGGTACTGAACGAACAGGGCATCACGGTCCCAGTCATTCTGGGTGGGGCCGCGTTAACCCGACGATACGTCGAAGAAGAACTCCGCCCGCTCTACCGCGGCCCGGTCTACTACGCGGGCGACGCCTTCGATGGTCTGCGTCTGATGGAGCAGATCGTCACAGGACAGGAGCCGGCCCGTGTACCGGAGGTGACAGAGCCGGTCTTCGCGGAACCCGTCCCCGCTGCCGCGGCGGCCGTCCCGACTGCGCCGGCCGCCCCGGTTGGAGCGGTTACTCCCGTAGCAGCGACGACCGCAACGGGCGCAGCATCGGAGGCGCCGGCGATTGAGGTGCCGCCCGCCGAGCGCCCGCGTTCCGACGTGCGTTACGAGCACCCCGTGCCGCAGCCGCCTTTCTGGGGTGCCCGCGTCGTGGAGCACATCGACCCGCGCGCCGCCTTGGCCTTCATCAACGAAACCATGCTGTTTCAGGTGCAATGGGGCTTTCGGCGTAAGCGCCGGTCCGCCGCGGAGTGGCAGCGCTATGTCGACACCGAGATTCGCCCCCTGTACCGGGCCCTGCTCGAACGCTGCGAGCGCGAACAGATCCTCCAGCCCCAGGCGATTTACGGCTACTGGCCGTGCAATTCCGAAGGCGACGACCTGATCGTGTACGCTCCGCCGGCGCCGACCGACACCGCCACGGCTGCCGGCGCGACGGCCGCGGAGAACCAGCAACCGGTCGTCCCCCCGCATGCGCTGCAACCCTCCGCCTGCACGGAGATCGTCCGCTTCCGCTTTCCGCGTCAGAACAAGCCGCCGTACCGGTGTCTGTCCGACTTCTGGCGTCCCGTCAACAGCGGGGTGGTGGACGTCGTCGCGTTCTCGCTGGTAACGGTCGGCCGCCGGGTCACCGCCGCCGCGCGGGAGTACTTTGCGCGGGTCGAGTATCAGCAGTATCTGCTGCTGCACGGGCTGGGGGTCGAGCTGGCCGAAGCGCTGGCCGAGTACATCCACAAGCAGATCCGGGTCGAACTCGGCATCGCCGACCAGGACGCCCGGGACCTCCGCAAACTCTTCCAACAAGGTTACCAGGGCAGCCGCTACAGCTTCGGTTACCCGGCCTGCCCGCGCCTCGAAGACCAGGCCCTGCTGCTGAGGCTGCTGAACGCGGAGCGCATCGGGGTAACGCTGACCGAGGGCTATATGCTCGACCCCGAGCAGTCCACCAGCGCCATCATTACGTATCATCCGCAGGCCCGATACTTCAGCGTGCGCTGAGTCGAGCCGGTTGCGGCGATGGACTGGCGTGCGGTATTTTGCGGGATACATGGCCGCGACGGCATCCGATGCACTGACCGAAGCCAAAGCCCTGCTCGTCCGACGCTGGGGCGAACTCGGGGGCTACTGGGGAATCAGCCGCACTATGGCCGAGATCCACGCCCTGCTTTTCGTCACGGGCGAGCCGCTGTGCACGGATGACGTGATGGCTCGGCTGCACGTGTCGCGGGGCAATGCCAGCATGAATCTGCGCGGGCTCGTGGACTGGGGACTGGTGCAGCGCGTGCACAAGCCGGGCGATCGCAAGGAGTACTTTCAGGCGGACACGGACGTCTGGCACATGTTCGAAACGATCACCCGCGAACGCCGGCGACGCGAAGTAGAACCCATCATCGCCACGATCGATCGGTGCCGCGAGATGGTCACGGCAGCCCGCACAGATGCGAGCCCCGCGGCACGCGAGTTTCTCCGACGGCTGGAAGAGTTGCGGGGGTTCCTCACGACCATGGGGGCTCTGTTCGAGCTCGCCCTGCGCTTCGGGCCGCGCGGCCTGGCGCAGCTCACGCCCCTGCTGAACATCGGGGCACCGGATGACCACCCCGGCCCGCCGGCACGTCCGGCGACCCGCGCCCGCAAGCCCGGCGGCCGGAGATCAACCCGCCTGCAAAGGAAGCGGCGATGACCGATCCCGAATTGGCGCAAGCCCTGAAGGCGGCTGCCTTGCTCGAGGGCGAGTTCACCCTGCGGAGCGGGCGCAAGAGCCGCTACTACCTGGACAAGTACCTCTTCGAAACGCAGCCCGCGCTGCTGCGCGAGCTGGCCAGGCGGTTCGCCCGGTATGTCACGGACACCGTCGACCGCGTAGCCGGCGCGGAACTCGGCGCCGTCGCGCTGGCCGCCGCCACGGCCTTGGAGACCGACAAACCCTTCGTGATCGTGCGGAATTCGCGGAAGGCCGGGTACGGCACGGGCAAGCTCATCGAAGGGCGACTCAACCCCGGCGACCGCGTGTTGCTGGTGGAGGACGTGTGCACGTCTGGCGGGCAGGCGCTGGAAGCCGTCCGGACGCTGCGCGAGGCGGGTGCGATCGTGGAAACCGTCGCCGTCGCGATCGACCGTCAGGAGGGCGGCCGTGAGGCGCTGGAGGCGGCGGGCCTGCGGTTTGTCACGCTGTTTACCAGCGCCGACCTGGGCGTCATGAGAACCGACTGATTGCCGACCGCAGAGCCGGTTGTCGGCGCGGCCCGCCCGCGACGTGCACCGGTCTGCCGGTCCGACGAATGTTCCGGGCGCTGCCCGCCGGCGTCCCATGTGCTTGTGCGCCCGGGACGCCAGCGGATAATGCCCGCTTTTTCGCAAGAAGTGTGCCGCAAGGAGTTGCGAACGATGGCCAGCGCGACGGTACCCGAGTTCCCCCGACAGTATGTCGCACCCGACGCCGACTTCGGCACTTGGGAAACCGCCGAACCGTACTTCCGCGAGCTCAGCGAGCGGCAGATCGCCAGCGTGGAGCAGTTGGAGAAATGGCTGATCGATCTGAGCGAGCTGGAAGCGTGTCTGGACGAGGAGGGGACGCGCCGGTACACGGCGATGACCTGCCAGACGGACGACCCCCAGCGCCAGCAGCGCTACCTGGACTTCATTGAGAATGTGGCACCGAAAGCGGAGCCGTGGCGGGNCCGTCTGCGGCGGAAGTTTCTCGGACATGCCAACGGGTTCTCGCTGCCNCCCAAGCGGTACGAGGTACTGGTCCGAAGCGTGCGGAACGCGGTCGAACTGTTTCGCGAGGAAAACATCCCCCTACTGGTCGAGAACCAGAAACTGGTGACCGAATACCAGACGCTTACGGCGGCAATGACGTGTCGCTATGACGGACAGGAACAGACGCTCCAGCAGATGGCCAAGTATCTGGAGGAGCCGGACCGAAAGGTGCGCGAGGAAACGTGGCGACTGGCCGCCGACCGCTTCCAACAGGATATCGAAGCCCTCGATGAGTTGTACCGGAAGATGGTCGCGCTGCGGCACCGGATCGCGCGGAACGCAGGCTGTCAGGATTTCCGCGAGTATGCCTTCAAGGCGCTGGAGCGATTCGACTACACGCCGGAGGACTGCCTCGCCTTTCATGCTGCGATCGAACGGGTCGTGCTGCCGGCCGTTGACGCGCTGGCCGCGCAGCGTCGCCGGAAGCTGGGGCTGGCCAGTCTGCGACCCTGGGACCTGGCAGTCGACCCGGATAATCGGCCCCCGCTGCGGCCCTTTCAGACTGACGAGGAGCTGATCCGTGGCTGCGGGCGCATCTTTCATCAGGTGGATCCGGAGCTGGGCAAGATCTTCGATACGCTGCGCGAGCGCGGCCTGCTCGACCTGGGCAGCCGCAAGGGCAAGGCCCCCGGCGGTTACCAGGTCACGTTTGCCGAGCAGCGCGTGCCGTTCATCTTCATGAACGCCGTCGGGACCGAAAGCGACGTGCGCACGCTGCTGCACGAGGGCGGGCACGCGTTCCACAGTTGGTCCTGTCGCCACGAACCGTTTCTGGCCTACCGCAGCGCGCCGCTGGAGTTCGCCGAGGTGGCGTCGATGGGCATGGAGTGCCTCGCGTTGCCGCACACCAGGGAGTTCTTCGGCGATCAGACGCCGCGGGCCACGAAACGCTTCTTCGAAAAGATCGTGATGTTCTTCCCGTTCATGGCGTGCATCGACGCGTTTCAGCACTATGTGTACACGCACGTGGACGCAGGTCTGGAGGCGTGGAAGGACTATTGGCAGTCGCTGACGAAGCGCTTCGCACCGGAGGTCGACCTGTCGGGCCTGGAGTCGTACGACCGGCAAAGCTGGCAGCGCAAGCTGCACGTCTACGAAGTGCCGTTCTACTATGTGGAGTACGGCATCGCCCAGCTCGGGGCGCTCCACGTGTGGAAGAACTCGCTGGCGGACTATGGGCAGGCGGTGGCTGCCTATCGTCACGCCCTGGCGCTGGGGGGCGCGCGCCCGCTGCCGGAGCTGTTCCGCGCCGCCGGCTGCCAGTTCGACTTCTCCCAGGACACGCTGCGCCCGCTGATCGCGGCGGTGATGCAAACGATCGCCCAGTTGTGAACCCGCAGCCCACAACGCGGCATTGGCCGGGAGGAAATGCCTTTTCCGGACAGACCGTGCGGCGGATAATACCGGCGCAATGCTCAAGCAGCACAACCACCTCGTTCTGCTCGGGCTGGTCGTCGCCGACGCACTGGCCATCGCTACCGGCTGGCTGCTGAGCTATTGGCTGCGCTTCCGTTATCTGCCAGTCGATCCGGCCAAAGGCGTGCCGGAGCTGGCCGATCAGTTCCTGCCGCTGCTGCCGCTGGTCGTGCTGGCACACCTGATCGTTTTCTACCGCCTGCGCCTGTACCGCCCGCGCCGCAGCGAGGGCTTGTGGCGCGAGATGCGCGACATCCTCAAGGCGTTCGCGGTCGCCGTCGTCGTCGTGATTCTCATCGACTACGCCCTGCCGCAGTCCCACAAGATCTCCCGCTGGTTCGTGGCCACCTATGCGATCGTCGGCACGGCCTGCTTCGGCCTCTTCCGGCTGACGGTGCGCCTGCTGCTGCGGAGCCTGCGGCGGCGCGGGTTGAATCGGCGGTACGCCGCAATCGTCGGCAGCGGTCGGGCCGCCCAGCGGCTGCTGCACGCGTTGCGACGCAATCCGTGGACGGGCTACGAGGTCGCGTACTTCGTGGACGATCGTTCCACGCCGGGCGCTCTGTTCGGCGTTCCCGTGTATGGTCCACTGAACGATCTGCGGTCGATCGTGGAGCGTCATCCGGTCGATGCGGTCTTTCTTGCGTTGCCCGCTCAGCACAGCGGGCGCACGCCCGAGCTGCTGGATGCCCTCCAGTCGGTGATGGCCGATGTGCGGCTCGTACCGGACATCAACCCGACGTTTGCCATGCGCCCCGACATCACCCAGCTCGACGGCGTGCCGATCCTCTCCCTGCGCCAGACGCCGCTGTACGGCTGGAATGCGCTCGTCAAGCGGACGTTCGATCTGGTCGTCGGCAGCCTTGCCCTGGTAATCGCCCTGCCGGTGATGGCGGTCATCGCGGTGCTGATCAAGCTCACGAGCCCCGGTCCGGTGCTGTACCGGCAGCGGCGCATGGGGTTCGACGGTCGCGAGTTCACGCTCCTGAAATTCCGCACGATGCGGGTCGATGCGGAGGCCAACGGCCCTGGCTGGTCCACGCCCAATGACCCCCGGCGGACGCGGATCGGGGCGTTTCTGCGGCGGACGAGCCTGGACGAGCTGCCCAACCTCTTCAACGTGCTGCGCGGGGAGATGTCGCTGGTAGGACCGCGGCCCGAACGCCCCGAGTTCATTGCCGAGTTCCGCAATGAGATTCCCAACTACATGCTGCGGCACAAGATGAAGGCCGGCATGACCGGTTATGCGCAGATCAAGGGGCTGCGGGGCGACACGTCGATCCGCAAGCGCGTCCAGCATGACGTGCACTACATTCGCAACTGGAGCCTGGGGCTGGACGTACGCATTCTGGCGCAGACCCTGGCCGGCGTGTGGTTCAGCCGGCACGAGACCTGATTTCGGTGCCCCTCCGAACCAGCACGGTCGGAATCCCTGGGGCGCGGAACGCAGCCTTCCCTCGGCACCTTTTCGGTTTTGACAACCGCAGGCCGATTTCGGATACTCGCGGCTCGGTATGCCCGCGGTCGAATGTCGGCGGCGACGCCCGCGGACCGCGTGCCCGCAGCGTGTGACCGGGAACGGATTTGTAGGAGCCTCGCATGGCCGGTCGTCCTGCCACCGTGCACGGCGGCACGTCCCCCCTCGTGTACTGGATCATCGTGTTTGTGGTCCTGTGGATGCTGTCGCTGGGACTGTTCATCTTTCAGCTCGTCACCAACAAAGACCTCGCGAACCGCGCACAGGCGGCCGAGCAGAAGCTCAATCGCTACGGCGCCCCGCCCTCCTACTACGTGGACGAGGCCCAGGCCCGGCGGGACGCAAAGGTGTTCGCGGTCATGGATGAACACCTGCGGAAACTGGCTGCCCTCGTCACCGGGACGACCGAAGACGTCGCCCCGGCCGTGCACGACAAAGCCAAGACCACGTTGACCGACCTCGCCAGCCGCAAGAAGGGCATCGTCGCGCCCGGCGACCACCTTCTGAAAGCGGTCGAGAAGCTGGACAAAGCGCACAGCGAGGCCCGCGACGAAGCGGACGCAGCCGCCCGGACGATCGCCGATCTGCGCGCTGAGCGGGAGAACCTCACTGCCCAGCTCAAGGCCGCCCAAGACACCTTTGAGGCCCAGGTTCGCGAGATGCGGGAGACGCTCCGCCAGATGCAGGAGGAAAAGACGGCCGCCATCCAGCAGAAGCAGGCGCAGGTGGAGACGCTCGAAGAGACCGCCAAGGCGCTCAAGACTCAGATCGTGACGATGGAGCGGGAAGGCATCTCGACCGTCCGGGCCAAGGATATCGAGATCGGCCAGCTCCAGACGATGATCGAAACGTTGCAGAAACAGATCGCCGCCCTCAAACCCAGCACGTTCGACCCGATGGCCATTCTGACCAAGGCCGACGGCCGCATCCTGCGCGCGGTCCCCGGCAGCGACGTGGTGTACATCAACCTCGGGGCGGCGGACCGCATCAAGGTTGGGATGGGCTTTGAGGTTTTCTCGCCGCTGCGGCCGGCGCCGCCCGACTTCCGCGGCAAGGCTTCGCTGGAGGTCGTCAACGTCATGGAAGACACGGCCGAGTGTCGGATCACGCGGCCCGCATCGGGACAGCCGGTGCTCGAGCCGATCGTGGAGGGCGATATCGTCGTCAACATCGCCTACGAGCGCGCCCGCAAGCCGAAGTTCGTCGTGCGCGGGGAGTTCGACCTCAACTATGACGGCAAGGTGGACTTCGACGGGGCCGAGCAGGTTGCCCATCTGATCCACCAGTGGGGCGGGCAGGTCGTGGACAAGCTGGATGAATCGGTCGACTTCGTGGTGATCGGCCTGTCGCCCGGCGCCGCCGTCAGCCCGGCCCCCGGCGGGCCCATCAGTGAGGTCGTGCGGGCGCAGCGCCAGCAGAAAGCGCTCGAGGCCGGGCAGTTCAGCGACATCGTCCAGCAGGCCCAGCGCATGTTCATCCCGGTCATCACCCAGAACCAGTTCCTCTACCTGCTGGGCTACGTGCACCAGTGACGGCTACTTCGGTCCCGCGGCTCGTCGCCCCCGCAACCCACCCTCTGGGGCACTTGTATCACCGCAGGCCGCAGATTTTCACCACCGGCGCTCTTGTTAAGACCGGCTCATTAGTTGCCAAATCAACTGCACGGCAGGCTACACGCAGGCAAACCTACACAACGACTCGCGATTCGACGGCGCGCCATCGGAACCCCGGACTCCAGCGCGGGGCGGTTCCACGACGCGCGGGCGAAAAGCCGCGGGCGCAACGTGCCCAATCGATATTCACAAACTCGCGGCGCGCTCGGTCGGAACCCGCCACGCGTGTAGCGGAGGGAGTCCAGCGCAAGTCGTCAACAGGCCCAATGCCAGTGGGAGCTGTTTCGCCACGCGCGTGGCGGGTTCTGACCCCGCGCCTGGCGAGTGTTGACCCCGGGCGTGGCAAGTGTTGACCCCGCGCGTGGTCAGTTTGGGAATTCCTATTTCGTTTCGCTACATAAGAGCACCTGACAAAACCGAGCCGCGCCTGTAAGGAAGCGGCCCGACGGGCGGAAAAACCGCTCCGACGGTCGCGGCTCTGCTCGGCCGTGGTTTTGTCAGGCGCTCTAAGAAGTTTCAGCGTGTTATATAACAAGTGCGCGCCAGCTCCCCCGACGACCACGCGCTTTGGTATCGTGCGTCCGGGTAACTCCCGGGGTCGTGGGCGCAAGGGCGAAAAAACCTCCTGACACGCCGCGAGAGGGGGGGCTAGACTGGGAGCTGTGGACTCAACCACGCTCGTCTCAACCATCGGAGGATAATCATGAAAACGAGCAAACACGAGGTGCTGACAGAAACAAAGGGTCCGCGGTCAAGCGCCAAACCGTTGGCTAAGACCATGCGCCGACGTATACTTGTAGCAGGCATGAACCTCACGGTCGTTCTGGCCGCAGGTCCCGCAGCAGTGCTGACCTCGTGCCCGACGCGACCGGTCTGTAACGGTACCTGCAACAGTCCACTAGACACGGACGACTGTGCGATGTGCTGCGGGAGTAAAGATGCCGCGTACGACTGTTGTGACCAGGCTTTTGTGAACCAGCCGGGCCTGCATACTCTCTGCCAAAGCCATGTGCGCGAGCGTTTCGGCGACGAAATTACTGGCCCGATGGCAACGACGCGCGGCCGGCAGTGCCACCGGGAGCACCGCACATGAACTCTGACGTGCTGGAAGCTCCAGGGACGGAAAGCGACCTGCCGAACCCGCTCTACCCGTGAAGTTGGAAGGAACACCGCCAGTATGGACACAACACAAGAGTTTCGCAATTGCCGCCTGGTCGTTTCACCCCTCGGCCGTACCCACCCACTACGAACGCCCCTCGGCCAACGGGAGACAAGTAGGTGATTTCAGCCGCGCTACTGCTGATATGTTCGCTGTGCTGCGGCCAGCCGCCGGCGGTGACTTCCGAAAGGTCACTGGAGGCGCAGCAGTGGTGGAACGTCGACCGCTTGCCTTCCACTTCATTGCGTTCGCCTTCGCAACCTGCGTCGGGCCTGAGTTCGCGGCCGACCGCGCAAGCAGCGCCTCGGCCCGCCGCAGGTGCAGGGCAGCGAGTCGTGCTGTCGGACCGGCAGAGTTACGCGCTGCTGTTCTTTGAGACGAAGCATGCTGACTTTCTTCGACAGGTGCGTGGACCACTTAACCGAATGGATGCCCGGCGCGACTGGACGGTGATCGGTTTGTCGCCCGACGGTCCCAATGAAGTAGCGCGCCTGGTGTACCGCAACCGGTTGCGGTTCGCCGTCGGGGCCGGGAGCCGCGACGACCGGGCTTTGGGGGTGCAGAAGTTGCCGTGCCTGGTGATCCTGCGGGCGGGGGCGAACAAACCGGAAATCCACCAGGCCCCTGAGCACGCACTCCGCGGATTGCTGGGGGACGAGACCTCCTCTGGGCCCGCCTCTGGTTGGACGCTGCCTGCCGATCTCGCCGAGTTGGGCCCCCACACCCCGGACCAAGTCTTACGGAGGTGCGCCTTCGACTCCCCGTCACGCGACGTGCGGCTTGCCGCCGTGCGCCTGTTGCAAACACGTCTGGAACCCGAAGCCCTCAGAGAGCTCGCGGACGAACTGATGGTGGCGGAGCCACCGCAACAATACGCCGCGAATTACAACCTCAGAGTGAGCTGGTATTCGGGTTGGCTTGCAAGAGCTCTTGGAATGGATCTTGACTTTCGAACGCCGGAGGAACAACGGCCGGACCGGATCGATCAATCCCTGGCAGAAGCCTACAAACTCACGATGCCGGAGAAGACGGTGGCGCAGCTCGCTCAAGACTACGTGGACTACACGCAAGCCGGGGTTGCTGATGCGCTGATCCGTTCCGCAATTCTGACGCACCTCTGCACGTCGGTCGAAGAGCAGGGTACGTTGCAGCCGGATGCCGTGCTGCCGCTCATGCCATCTTTACTCGCGGCGGAGCCCTATGCGGGCAAACGTCAACTACTGGTCTGGTTCACGGGCGAACTGTGGGAAAAGGCAACGGGAGACTACACATCGTTGGTAATTCCCATGCTGGAAAGCTGCCTGGGCCCTCAAGAGCATATTGTCGTGCGCGTGACAGCGCGAGAAGTGCTGGAAAGGGTGGCCGAGGGCCGGCCCTGAGCACCGACTCGCGCGAATACGCGTACTCCAGCCGGCCGCCTCAGATACATACCACGAATTCCAATCAGACCACCTTCCACCCGTCGCGGTATTCTTTCGTAAGGTACTGATTCGCCTCGGGCAGGTTCGTGAAACGCAGGTTCCGGCCGTCCCATTCCAACCGCCGTCCCATGCGCAAGGCGATGTTGCCCAGCAGGATCGTCTCCGTCATTGGCGCCGCGTACGCGAAGTTCGACTTCGGGTAATCCAGCGGCTTCTGCCCGGCGACGGCCAGCAGCCATTCGACGATGTGTCCCGGAGAGCGCTCCAGCAGCGGCTTGGGACGACCGATTTCTTTCATCTTCGCTTCCGGAATGATGCGGACGCTGTCGCCGTACGCGCCCTGGCACAGAATCGCCGCTCTGGTGCCGATGAACAGGCTGCCCAGGTTGGACAGATTGCGGCCCGGCTCGAGCTGGGGCGGGAGCGGCGGGCGCCAGTTCGCCGTCATACCAGTACGCCGTCCACGCGGGCCGACCCTTGTGCGCGGGGAATTCCCACTTGACGACGGCGGCGTTGGGGAACGTCTCGCCATTCATCGGGGTCATGGCTACAGGCTCGACCGCGATGGGCCAGGTGGGCGCCATAGCCCAGAACATTCCGTCCATAGTGTGACAGGCCATGTCGCCGAGCGCTCCAGCACCGAAGTCCCACCAGCCGCGCCACACAAAGGGATGGTAGACCTTCTCCTTGAAAGGCCGGACGGGAGCCGGACCGAGCCAGAGATCCCAGTCGAGGTGTGCTGGCACGGGGTCTTCGCCCTCGGGGCGGGCCATGCCCTGGGGCCAGTAGTGTACCGGGCGGTCGGTCCACGAATGGACTTCCAAGACGCGTCCGATGGCGCCGCTGTGAATCCACTCATAGACCAGGCGCCAGCCGACGTTGGCATGCCCCTGGTTGCCCATCTGCGTGGCCACCTTGTAACGCTGGCCCGCCTGAGCCAGTTGCCGCGCCTCCCACACCGTGTGCGTCAGCGGCTTCTGCGTGTACACGTGCTTGCCGAGCTGGAGCGCGATCATGGTGGCCGGGAAGTGGTGATGGTCCGGCGTCGCGATCATCACCGCGTCGAAGTTTTTATGCTCCTTGTCGAACATGACGCGGTAATCCTGATACGCGCGGGCCTGCGGAAACGCCTCCGCCGCGGTTTTATAGTGCTGCGTGTCCACGTCGCAGTAGCACGGACACTGCACGCCGTGCTTGACCACTTCCTGGACATGAGCTCCGCCCATCCCGCCCGTCCCGATAAAGGCGATCCGCACGTCGGGGAACTGCGGCGGCGGGGTCTCTTCCTGCTCCGTCTCGGGCTCCGGGGCCGGCGGTACCGAGGCCATCGGCCGTTTGCCGCCGGACGCGCAACCCAGGTGGGCCACCGTTGTCAGCGTCAGTCCAGTCGTCAGCGCCTGCTTAATGAAGTCACGCCGCGTCGTGCCGTGCAGCTCGCACAGCAACTCGTGTAGCAGCTCGGTCATGTTCTTTACTCGCTTTCTGTGGATTCGTGGCGCCGGAACCGTCGCGCCGCCGACGACTCCGCACACGGGGGATTATGCGTCGCGCTCCAGACGAACGCAATTCGCCGCGCGGCCCGCTGCCCGCCGATGACCTCACCAACGAAAGGTCGCGGCGTGGCCCCGCAGGCGCGGCGTGAGAATTCGCCCGTCCGGCAAACGCACTTGCATCTGCCCGGTGCGGGGACCGTGCAACGTGAGCGTTCCGCGCCCCGCGGGCTTCACCTCGATCGGTTGCTTTCCGTCACCCGCGAGAGGCAGACGGATGACGGCGCGCGTCGTGCAGTCCAAAAATGGCCGACCATTGCGGCTGGCGTGCACCCCCCGGTCCAGTCGAACGTCGTACCGGTCGGGACCGATGTGCACATTCCGCACGCCGGCATCGGGAAAGCGCCGCGACCCGACGCGGAGAAAACCGGTCGGCTCCACATCGATCAGCTCCTGCATCGCGATCAGCACGAGCAGGCCGCCCCAGTGATAGAACCGCGCGGCATTCCATACGTCGCCCCCGACCCCCGTGTCCGCGTTGTAGTTCTCGTACACGCCACCGTCCGCCCGATAGTTCTGCATGAAAAGCCGCAGACTCTTACGCGCCAGAGCCGCGGAAACGTCGTCAAAGCGGTAGCGCCGCAGACCTTCTGCCACCAGGTAATTCAGCGGCCCCCAGATGCGGCCACGCCAGTAGTCGTTGTCGCGGTACGCGGGGTCGCTCCGCGCGATCGACGGTATCACCCAGCGCCCCCAAAACTCCCGCGGGTTCAAGAGGTGCTCGCGGACCAGCCGACGCGCCCGTGGCGGCGGGGCGATACCCGCCAGCAGCGGGAAAAACGACGTCGGCGCCCAGCGCGGCGACAATCTGCCGTCGCGCGGCGTCCAGTGTCGGTTGCAGTATATCCCGTGGGTTTCGTCCCACAGACACTCATTGACACGGCGGGCCATGTAGCTGTACGCATCGCGCAAGCGGTGGGCATCTGCCTCCAACCCCAGGCACTCCGCAAGCCGCGCCAGGCATTCGCAGTCCAGCGCGTACAGGCTGCACAGCATGATGTCGTCCAGTTCCAGCGTTGCAGTGCGGGGGTTGAACGGGACATCGTCGAACAGGGGGGAGTTATCCAAGCCCGACTCGTAGATGGCCGCCTGGCGCGAGAACTGAAGCTGCCCATTGAATGGGACGAGCTGGGGGAACTGATAGGAGACGTTCAGCGAGCCCCATTGCAGCAGACCGTCGTCGCGGCCGTTGCGGGCGGCCATCCAGAATTCGTTCCAGCGGCGCAGCCGGACGTACAGGCCCGCCAGCCAGTCGCGGTCGGGGGCGACAGCCTGCGTCTTCCAGAGCGCGTAGGCGCCCAGCGGCGGCATGGAACGGTCCCGCGATGCGGCTCCGTGTGCCATGTAGTAGTTCGGCACGAAGCCCAGCTCATCGACCGCCGCCGTCACGGCCTCCAAGTTGTACCGTGCCAGTTGCGGCGACTCGTGTGCCACCAGCGTCGCGACCAGGTACGTGTCCCAGCAGAACACCAGCACGCCCCGCCAGTCGAAACACCAGTCGCGACTGACCGGCGACGAAACGAGGCGGCGACGCGTGTCGTAGAGAGTGTTCCACGTCACGGCTTGAATCATCGCCTCCGGCGCTCCCGCGAGCGCGCCTTCGCCGCGCAGCATCTGGCGCGCGTAGGCCGCCCAGGTGCCTGCCGACCGCGTCGGGCGCGGGCCGGGGGGCGTCACGCGGACGGTCGCCGGGCGGCCGGGCGCAGCAATGGCATACGGCTCCGCGATGTTGACGAAGTAGTCCCGGGGCCACGTCGCACCGTCCAGGATCACGCGGCAGCCCGCCATCGTGCCGCGTGTCGACGAATGCACGACCAGCGTTTCCCCTACCGGGGCCGCAAAGATGAAGACGACGCGTTGCCGCGAAGGGCGCATCGGCCTGACGGTCAAGGACAGCGTTCCCCGCCGGTCGGTCGCCTCGACCTCATAGACGATCGCACCGGCTTTAACCGCTAGCCGCGCCGGCAGCCCCAAGGACGCGTGCGGCCCCAGCCGGACGACGTCCGCCCAGCGGAACCGCTCGTACAGCGTACCAACCCGCCGGGCTTCCATCGGGTCCGTGGCGATCGGCGGCGGACGGTCGTTCTGCCGTCGGCGAGCCGTGCGACGGCTGGGCCGCTCGCCCGAGCCCGCCAGACTCACCTGCGGCTGCGGCGTGGTCTCATCCCAGATCGCGACACAGACCGTCGCGACCGTGCGCCCCTGGGACAGATAGACGAACCGATTGCAGCCACGGAAATCCCACGTGTTCCACCCGCTCGGCGCATGGGTGATCGTCGTCGGGCTCATAACGCACACTACGGACCGCTCCCGGCGGTCCACCAGGTCCACAGGCGGCGGGCGATCTCCCACGGCACGCGAACGGCCGCTGTCCCACCCGCGAACACCAGTATCGAAAACAGAAACGCATGCTGCGTCAGCAGCCACGCACCGATACGCGGCAGCGGCTGAAGTCGGAGCACGGCGCGGCGCGCCGCGGGCAACCAGCCCTGCGGCGCAGCGTCGAGTCGTTTCATCCAGTCCGACCACCAGTGATTCAGCGCGACCATCAAGCCCATCACAACCCCCCAGCAGGCGCCACGCACGGCGTTCGGGTGCCAGGCTCCGCAGATGGCGAACGTCAGACACAAGTTGAGAACCATTCGTCGGCGACTGCCGCCCAGCGGAATGTAAATGTAATCGCGCAGGATCGTGGAGAGGCTGATGTGCCACCGCCGCCAGAAGTCGCGCAGGCTGGTGGCCAGCCAAGGCCAGCGGAAGTTCTCGACCTGGCGGTACCCGAGCAAACGCGCCATTCCCGCGGACACGTCGCAGTAGCCGCTGAACTCCAGGTACAGCCAGAAGATGTGCAGAAAGACGCCGCAATACAGCAGCCACGTGCTCGCGATGCGCTCCGGATGCTTGTAGTAGTCGTTGGTGTGCCCCATGCCGAGCTGAAACCACAACACGGGCAGCAGACAGACGGAGGCAAACACGCTCTTGGCAATTCCCCAGCCGATGCGCGCAACCGCCGGTAGCACATTGCGCCAACCCCGCCGCGCGTGACAGCCGTCCAACTCCTCCTGAAACGTCACGTAGCGTTCAAGCGGCCCCTGGATCAGGGCGGGGGCATAGCAGACGTACGCGAGGAAGTGTAGCACGGACCGGCGCTCCGGCGGCACCACCCCCCGCCGCAGGTCGGCAAAGTACGCCAGCATCCGGCACAGCAGATACGCCGTCCCGATGTTGTGCGCGTTGAAGAAGACCGCGGCAAACAACGGAAGCGGGCCATGCTCCAGGCGCGTCCGGAAGATCGCAAAAGCGGGTTCCCATGTAAGCGACCGCGCCCCCAGCGGAAACACCCACGGAGCGTGTATGGCCAGCCATTGGTCCCCGCCGGCCGGCAACGATACATGCTGGAGCCCCAAGGTGAGCAGATAGCCGCCCAGAATGACCGCCGCGGCCACGTACACCGGCCGCCGCCCCCCGGGGTGCCGACGACAGGCCGCCGCAAACCACTCGCCCAGGCGATGCAATCCCAGACAGATCAGCAGCCACAAGCCCGCGTACGCCACGCCGAACACATAGGCCACAAACGTCAACCCGCTGAGCACGATGCCCACCCGCAGGCGCTGCTCCCGCAGAATCAGCAGGACGGGCAACAGCGGCAGGAACCAGACCACGACGAAGCGGTCGTCCAGAATCCGCGCCAGCCAGAAACCCCGCCAGTCCGTCCACGGAAGCGTCCGCAGCGGCTCGGCCAGTTGTTCCCAGACAAACTGTGCCAGCATGGGCATGTCCGGTCGGTGCACATCCGGCCCGGGCGGCGGCGAACTCAGGAACACCGACCGGCCCGTCGGCTTGCGGGCACGTTAGCCGCTCAGTAGGCTGCCGTGAAGCGCTGCATGCGGCAGGGGGTGGCGTAACGAGTCGCACCATGTCCACTCCGCACACCGCTGTCCCCGTCGAACTGCCCTACCCGCGACCGGCACGTGGCCCTCTTGTTCAGGATGTCGCTGTGCTCGCGCTGCTGGGGCTGACGATCGGACTGGCCTGCCGCGGGCACTTCGTCATGCCCTATGCGGACTTCTTCGACTTCATCGAGTCCGGACACGCGTTGCTGGCCGGCACGCTGCCCGCGAGCCTCAAACGGCCACCGGTCTTCGGCCTGCTGGTGGTCGGGCTGAGCCGGTTCGTGCCGCTCGAAGCAGCCGAGCGCGTCGTCGCCGAGTGGCTCAATGCGTTGCTGTTGCCCGGCAACGGGGTGCTGGTGTACCTCGTCGGCCGACGGTGGTTCGGCCCGGCTGCCCGCTGGGCCGCGGCGTGGTTTCTCCTCCTGCCGATCGGCATGTTCTGCACCGCGCATCTGATTGCGGAACCGCTGCTGACGACCGTCGCACTGCTCACCCTGTGGATGGCCGAACGTAGCCGCATCGGCGGCGCTTACGTGCTGGCTGCCCTGGCCACCATGACCCGGTACGATGCCGCCGGCCTGATCGCGGGCGTGGCGCTGGCCGATCGTCTCCGCGGCCGCCGGCTGGGAGCGGTTCTCGTACGAACCGCGCTGGCCGCCAGCCCGCTCGCCATCTGGCTGCTGCTAACTGCCTGGACTTGGAATACCAGCTCCCAGGATCACTACCTCACCCGCGCGGCGGAAGAGTGGCAGGGTTTCCGGCTGCTCGAATCGTTGGCTTTGCTGTGGAACGCCATCTTCGACCCGGAGCTGGGCCGCATCCGCGCGTGGTCTTTCCTGCCCGACCGACTGATCCCCCGACTGGCCGCCCTGCTCGGCGCAGGGACGCTGATACTCGGCGCCGCCCGTGGCGTGCGCCAGCGCAACGCCGCAACCGTTGTCGCCGTCGTCGCCCTCGCCGGCTATACCGTGGTGCACGCCCTGATTCCGTTCCGGATTCCGCGGTACGGCTATCCGGCTGCTCCGCTGGCGCTATTGCTGATGGCGAGCGGGTTGAGCGTCGCGGGCCACTGGTTTCGCCTGCGCGACCCGCACGGGCGCGCGCGCCGGGCTCTGCTCCTCGTCGGCGGCGTTCTGGTCACCGTCGGGCTGTTCGACGAAGCCCGCGCCGCGGCGGTCGCCAGCGCGGGTCCAACCCGGCTGGCGAATCGCCTGCAACTGCTGCCCCTGCTCATCGTCGTACTGCTCTGGGCAGCGCCGTGGTTGCGCCGCGGTCGGCGACTGGGCCAGATTGTGCTTCTCCTCGGCGCCGCCCTGTTGACGAAGTGGCAAATTGCGCACGCGGCGGGTCTGGTGGGACCGGGCGACAACCTGCGGAACGAAGTGACAGCGGCCCGTTGGATCCGCACACACGCGGCACCGCACGAGCGTGTGCTCGCACCGACACCCGGATTGCTTCGTCTCTACGTCGGACGCGACCCGCCCGATCGCTTCTTGAGCTTCGGCGACATCGCGGCCCAAACCTGGCCGGACATCCTGACGGAGTGCCGGTCCCGAGGCATCCAGTACATCATCTGGCATGAGGACGTAGCGGGAGAATTCGGGGAATACTACGCCGCCCGCAGCGGTCTGGAGCGCTTCACACTGCTGACTCATCCGGAGGATGTCCCCGGCGTCGAGGTCGTCCAGCGCCTGCCCCGGCACCCCAACCTTGTCATCCTCCGCGTCACCGGCGCGAACACCACGCACGCGAATCCGGCTGAAACACGCTGACGCGCGGTGACGGCTATGTCTCTTTGCCACCCGCCCGCCCGCGCCGTGCGCGAAAGAAATCCTGAAGCAGCGCGATCGCCGCGTCAGCCAGCACCCCTCCGACTGTCTCGACGCGATGGTTCAAGCGCGGGTCTTGCGTGATTTCGAACAGCGAGCCACAGGCCCCGGCCTTCGGATCGCGCGCCCCATAGACCAGTCGTTGGATGCGGGCCAGCACGAGCGCCCCGGCGCACATGGTGCACGGTTCCAGCGTCACATAGAGCGTGCATCCGTCCAGGCGCCACCGTCCGAGGAACGCTGCCGCGGCCGACAACGCGATCATCTCCGCATGGGCTGTCGGGTCGCGCAGCTTTTCCCGCTGGTTATACCCGCGCCCGATGACCCGCCCCCCGTGCACAACCACCGCCCCGACGGGCACGTCTTCGCTCTCCAGCGCACGCCGGGCCAGCTCCAGAGCTTGCTCCATATACCGCCGATCGAGCTCGTCCGACGACAGCCCCAGCAGGTTCTGACCCGTGACCGTCATGCCTGTGGATCCCGGCCGGCGGCCATCTGCTGTGCCCCGCGCGGATGGCACCGGGCGTGCACTTCCTGAAGTCGCCGCGTTTGCACGTGGGTGTAGATTTCGGTCGTACTGATGCTCGCGTGGCCCAACAGTTCCTGCACGACACGCAGATCTGCCCCGCCTTCGAGCAGGTGCGTCGCGAAGCTGTGGCGCAGTGTGTGGGGACTGACTTTGCCGGGGATGCCCCGCCGACGGGCTTCGCGTCGCACGAGTCGCCAGACAGCCGTTCGCTCGATCGGCCCTCCGGTTCGGGAAAGGAACAGCGGTATCGTGGCACGCACGGCCCGGGTCAGCGGCAGGCGGTACCGTCCCCGCTGCACTCCTTGTTCCAGCAAAACTGGCCGCCCCTGATCCAGGTAGGTCTGCAACGCCGCCCGGGCCGCCTGACCCACGGGCGTGACGCGCTCCTTGCGCCCTTTTCCCAGACAGCGCACGTAGCCCGCCGTCAGGTTCAGGTCTCCTTCGCGCAGGGCGCACAGCTCGCTGACGCGCAGGCCTGCGGCGTACAGCAGCTCCAGAATCGCGCGGTCGCGCAGCCCCAGCGGCCGCGACAGGTCAGGCGACGTCACCAGTTCCACGGTGCGGTCGAGATTCAGCGTCAACGGGAGACGCTGCCAGCGCTTGGGCAGTTCGACCAGCCCGGTCAGATCGTTCGGAATCTGCCGCGTCAGATGCAGCCAGCGCAGCCACATGCGCAGCGCAACCACCCGCCGGGCCAGCGTCGTCTCCTTGTGGCCGAGCCGATACTGCTCGACCAGATACTCCTGGACCAGCTCAGGACTGAGCCGCGCCCAGTCGTCGATCCCCCTACGCCACAGAAAGTCGCCGAACCGCAGCAGGTCCCGCCGATAGGTCGCAATCGTTGCCGACGTGAGCCCCAACTCGACGTTCTGATAGGTCCGAAAGCCGGCCAGCGATTCTTCGAACCGTGCCGAGCAGCGCGGCGCCCCGGCAGTCCTGACCGGATCGCCCCCAACGGCCGCCGTCGTACAATTCGCCTCCATGCGAACTCCCGGCCGGGCCCGCGAACCCGCGGCAGAGCCCGGTCTGGCCCCCCGGGGACCCGCTACAGTCTACCGGGGTGGAGCCCAGCTCGCAGCACCCGCCGCGCAGGCGCAGTGCCGCGCCACGCCCGGCCATACTCAGGGTACAGGCCGGATCGTCGGCATGGAATTAAGCAGTTCCAATTGCTCCCGTGCCTTGGCGTGGTTCGGGTCCAACTCCAGCGTCCGCCGAAACGCGGCCTGCGCGTCTTCCCACCGCCTCAATTGACGAAGGACCAGGCCCCGGTTGAAGTGCGCCCGAACGTAGTCGGGTTCAAGCCGGACGGCCTCCTCGAGTTCCCGCAGGGCGTCCTCGGGTCGTCCGGCAGACAAGAGTAGGTTCGCCAAATTCACCCGCGCCCGGGTTTCCGCGGGCCAGAGCTCTATAACCTGCCGATACTGGCGCACCGCCTCCTCTTTCTGGCCGCACTCCGCGAGTACCGCAGCGAGGTTGAACTGCGCCGCAAAATAGCTCGGCTTGAGCCGGACGGCTTCCCGCAACTGCGCCAGCGCCGCCTCGCACCGCCCGGCGCGCCACAGGGCCGCGCCCAGTGCGCTGTGGGCCTTCCAGTGGTCCGGGCGCTGCGCGATGACCTGCTCGAACTCCTCGATGGCTTCCTGCGTGCGCCCGCTCTGGGCGAGAAACTCCCCCAGGTTGTAGCGGGCGGCCCACGCACGCGGGGCGACCTGCAAAATATGACGGTGCAGACGCTCGGTGTCTTGCCAGCAGCCCAGATAACGCCGCGCCGCGTATGCCTCCAGCGCCGCGAGCACCAGCACGGCGGCCGCGACAATCGCGGGCCGTCCGGCCCACAGCGCCGACCCGGGCCGCCCCAACCACGCCACCAGCGCTCCCAGTGGCAGCACCCAGCCGACCATCGGCAGGTAGAGAAACTTCGGCGCGGCGATGGCGTGCGTGAAGCCGATGATGTTGGTCGTCGGCAAGAGCGTAAGGATGAAGAACAGCCCGCCCACCGCCACCGCCCGGGTCCAGCGCCACGACAAACACACGAGCACGACGGTGAGCGACGTGCCGACCAAGCCTGCCAGAACCAGCGGCTGACCGGGGCCCAAGGACTCCGGAAACGGGTAGTAGGGGATCAGGCTTACGGGCCACAGCAGTTTGACCGGATAGAACGCGGCATTGTGGCACAGGGTCCAGAAGATGCGAACGGGGTCATTGTCCGTGGGCGCATCGAGCCCGGCCGCCCGGGCCTGGGAGACGATCGTGATCACACCGGCTGCCGCCGACAGCGCGAAAAGCGGGAGTTTCTCGACGATCGCACGGCGGCCCAGTCTCCGCAGCGGCCAGCAATCCAGCAGCAGCAGAAGAACCGGAAGCGGGGTAGCGATCGGCTTGGACAGCAGAGCGAGCAAGAGGAACGCGGCGACCGCGGCATAGCGCCACACCGTCGGACGCGCAACGTACCCGACGTACGCATTCAAGCAGGCCAGCGCAAACACGGAGGCCAGCAGCGTCTTGCGTTCCGAAATCCAGGCCACCGGCTCCACCGTCACGGGGTGGAGGCCGAAAAGCAGGCCGGCCGCGGCAGCGGCGCCCACGTGGCCGAAGCACCGGTACACCAGCAGCGCGACGAGCACGGCGTTCAACCCGTGCAGCGCCAGGCTTGTGCGGTGGAAGACCCGCAGATCGTCGGGCCGCCCGCCGGCCGCCCAGTCCAGCATCAACGAAATCATCCCCAACGGCTGGTAGTAGCCTTGCACGGTCGACGGCCTGAAGATTTCACGCAGAAAGCGTCCTGCGCTGTCCCAGCCCGGCTTCTGGACCAGCGGGTTTGTGAATACGTACTGATGGTCGTCAAAACAGAACGCCTGCGCCCCCAACACAGGCGCGTGCACGAGCACCACGATTCCGCCGACAGCAACCAGAGCGACGAACAGCGCCCACGGTCGCGTTCTCGCCGACGGACGCGGCGGCCGTTTGGAGTTCAGCTTGCCGGCGCGCTTGCGGGTCACACGAGTTTGGCCTCGCAGCGGCACACGAACTGTCCGCAGCCCGGGCAACCGCCCGTGAACTTTTTGATCGCCTCTTCCAGGTCCACGCCCATCACGTTGGCCAGCGTGACCAGCCACGCCAGAACGTCGGCGAACTCGCCGCGCAGATTGGCGGCGTCCCCCGGCCGGGCGATCGCGCTGGCCAGCTCGCCCACCTCCTCCACAAACCACAGGAATGTCTTAGCCGGCCCGCGGGCGCGGTCCTTGTCCGAATACATCCGATCGATCAACTGCTGAAACTCGCCGATGTGCACGACTCAACCTCATTGTGCGAACGACCGCGGCCGCCGCCGCACGTACCGCAACGGCAAGACACCCGGCCCCAGGCAACCAGCATACCGTCTTCCCTCGCCGATCGATGACCACCTTCCATTAATAACGGAGGGCGCAACGCGGCACCAACGAACCAGGTAGTGCAGCCTGCGGGACCCGGAAACCGCGCACCCGGCGGGCGCCGGACCGGCGCACACGGCCTGCCACGACCGCCGTCCGGCATTCCGACGTCGCGCAGGCGCGCGGGGCCCGTCCGTTGGCGCCCGTTTCCGGCGGTTGTTGCCGTGGTACACTGCCCACAACCGTCGGGAGGTGAGGATGGAACTCAAGCGGCGAATCGACGTGGCGGCGGGGCGGCAGCCGGCGGATCTGGTGCTCAAGAATGGCCGGATCGTCAACGTGCTGTCCTGCGAGATCCACGAGGGCGACGTGGCGATCGCCGGCGACCGCATCGTCGGCATCGGCGACTACGAGGGCCGCGAGGTTCTCGATCTGAAGGGCCAGTACATCTGCCCCGGATTCATCGACGGACATGTGCATATCGAGTCATCGCTCTTGAGCGTGCCCGAGTTTGCGCGCCTGGTGGTGACGCACGGAACCACCGCGGTTGTGGCCGACCCGCACGAGATCGCCAACGTGCTCGGCACGGAAGGGATCCGGTACATGCTGTCCGCCAGCAAGTACTGCCCGATCCACGTTTTCATGATGGCCAGTTCGAGCGTGCCGGCGTCACGGTTCGAGAGCAGCGGGGCTGACCTGGGAGCCGTGGACATCCTCACGGTGCTCAATGATCGGTGGATTCTCGGTCTGGCGGAGGTCATGGACTACTCCGGCGTCGTCGCGGGCGAGCCGGAGTGGCTGGACAAACTGACTGTCGCCGGCCAGCGTCCGATCGACGGGCACGCCCCCGGGCTGCGCGGCCGCGAATTGTGCGCCTACGTGGCCACCGGCATCGGCAGCGACCACGAGTGCACCACGCTGAGCGAGGCCCGCGAGAAGCTCCGGCTCGGAATGCACATCATGATCCGTGAGGGCAGCCAGGCCCGCGATCTGGACGCGCTGCTGCCGCTCGTGCGCCCCGACACGCTGGACCGCTTCTTCTTCGTCACGGACGACAAAGATGTCGAGGACCTGCTCGCCGAAGGTCACATGGATCACCTGATTCGCCGAGCCATTGCGCGCGGGCTCAATCCGGTTTACGCCATCCGGCTGGCCACCGTGAATACGGCCCGCTACTTCGGACTGCACGACCTGGGCGTCGTGGCACCGGGCAAGCTGGCGAGTCTGGCCATCCTCGACGACCTGGAAACCTGCCGCGTACGCCGCGTCTACCGCGCCGGACAACTGGTCGCCGAGGACGGCACGGCGATCGATCCCGACGCCGACAAGCGCCGCCGGCACATTCTCCGCAGTTCGATCAACGTGCACTGGCTGGAGCCCGAGCAGTTCGTCATCCGCGCGCCGCATGCTGGACCGTGCCCCGTGCAGGTCATCGAGGTCTCCGAAGGAACGATCGAGACGGGCCGTACCATCGAGCCGGTGCCCGTCCGCGACGGACAGCTTCTGGCCGACCCGTCCCGCGACCTGTGCAAAGTGGCCGTGATCGAACGCCACCAGGCCAGTGGCAACATGGGGCTGGGCTTCGTCCGCGGCTTCGGATTGTCCGCCGGTGCGCTCGCTTCGTCCGTCGGCCACGACTCGCATAACCTTGTCGTTCTGGGAACCAACGACCACGACATGTTCACGGCCGCCGTGCAGCTCGTGAAGATGCGTGGCGGGTTCTGCGTCGTGCGGGACAGCGCCGTTCTGGCGCAGGTGCCGCTGCCCATCGCCGGCCTCATGAGCGAAGAAGATCCGCAGACGCTCTGCACGCAACTGCGGGCCCTGCATCAGGCGGCGGCCGGGTTGCACGTCCGACTGCGACGCCCCTTCATGATGCTTTCGTTTCTCACATTGTCCGTCGTCGGCGCGCTGCGCATCACAGACCGAGGGCTCGTAGACGTGGAGCGCGGCGAGCTGATCCCGCTCGTCGTGTCGTGAGCCCACCATGCCGCGCGCCCGCCGTCTGCTGATCACTGCCGGACCGACGCATGAGCCGATTGACGCCGTACGCTACCTGGCGAACCGCTCCAGCGGCCGCCTCGGGGTGTGTCTGGCGCAGGCCGCGCGGGAGGCCGGCTGGTCCGTGACTCTGTTGTTGGGGCCGGGAACCGTGGCGCCGCCGCCGGGCGTGCGCACCCTGCGGTTCGAGTCGACCGCGGACTTGGCGGCGCTGCTTAATCGGCATTTTTCAGACTGCGACGTGCTGATCATGGCCGCCGCCGTGGCCGACTATCGGCCACGGCGCGTCACAAGCAGCAAGTTGCCACGCGGTCGCCGCGTGCTGACGCTGCGTCTCGAACGGACGCCGGACCTGGTAGCTGCGTGTGCCGCTCGGAAGCGCCCGGGGCAGTGGATCATCGGCTTTGCACTCGAAGAACGACATCGGCTGGCCACACGGGCGCTGCGGAAGCTGGCGTGCAAGGGGCTGGACGCGATCGTGGCCAATCCGCTGGAAACCATGGGTGCCGACCGGATTCGTGCCGTCCTCTACACCGCCACGGGCCAGACGATGATCCCGAAGAAAAGCTCGTCCGCGCCGGTTCCCGCCCCACAGTCCAAGAGGGAGTTCGCGCGCTGGCTGATCCGCCGGCTCGACCACATGACACCCGACGCCACGCTGCACCGGCGCGGGACCGTGCAGCGCAGCCGGCGGCGGCGCTGATTGGAAGGCGCTATTCGTTCTTCGACGCGGGTTTCGGCGCGGCCTGACTCTTCGCCTCCATGTCGGCCTTGGCGGCCTCGGCACGCTGCCGACGGGTCGGCAACGCCTCGAGACCGTCTTTCAGCCGCCGAAAATACCGATCCAAAGGCTCGTTCAGCCGCTCGTAGTCCGCCTTGGCGCGGGCCCGATCCTCCTCGGTCTTGGCTTCGCGCAGCCGTTTCTCCACCGCTTCGATGTCCGACAACTTACGCCGCAGGTACCGCTCCCGGTCCTCCTGGGCCCGGCGCAGCAGCTTGTAAGCAGCGGTCTTCTGCGTTTCGTCGAGTTGGTACCGGCGAATGAAATTCTCCACATACGCGGCCCAGTCGTCCGTCCGCCCGGGCTGACTGGTTGGCCGCGTGGGTGGGTTGTCGCGCGTGAGACCCGGGTCTCCGGCCGACCCGGCGTCGACGCTATTGGGGTCCAGACCCATTGCTTGAGCGCGGGCTCGGCGCTGCTCCCGCTCTAGTTCCCGGGCGCGCTCCCACTCCTTTTCGCGGAACTTGTCACTGCGCGGCCATTCGGTTTCCCAGTCGTACCCGCCGTCGGCCCAGACCTGAAGCCGCCGATTGGCAACCTCCAAGCCGACGCGAAACATCGCCAGTTCGCCGTCGAGCTTGGTCTGTTGTTCATCGGTCATGAACGAGCGCATGTCCTGGGCCGTTTCCTCGACCAGGCCGGCAAACTGGCCCAGCAGCGGTGTCACCAGTTGCGCCCACTCGGCAACCTCCTCCGGCGTAGGCGGCTCATCGGCCAGCATCACTTCCATCCAGCGGTTCGCGATCCGGATGAGTTGGGCCCGGTTCTCCTGGAAAAAGCGCGGAAAGCGCTCCTTCACGATCGCCCGCGTGTTGTAGAGCTGATCCTCGTCCAGACCATAGTGCTCGGCCAGGTCTTCCGTCACGCGATTGATGACCCGGTCGATGATCCGCTCGGTGAAAAACAAGCCATCCCGTACGTCCGTATCGTCCTCGTCCGCGCCCGGCGGCTGTGCGACCGCGACGCCGACCGCACTGATCGCCATGACACAGACCCACTGCATCAGCTTGCGCATCGTTCAAACCTCACGTCCGATCGCCGAAAAGCTGCGAAGATTCTACCCCTTGCGTCCGGCCGTCCAACCCCGGGCGAACGTTCCGACACGACGCGACAACTTCCCACACCAGCGCCGGCCGCCACCCCGTTCCTTCCCGGCAGGTCGCCCGTCTAGCCGTCCGCATCACTCGCGCCGCTCGCGGCAGCGCCCACCACCGCCGCCACCGCTCGAATGTGGGCCGGCGTGGTCCCGCAGCAGCCCCCGACCACCGTCGCTCCGGCCGCCACCCACGAGCGGGCATACTCGGCATACTCTGCCGGGTCGGCGTCTTCGGCATAACTCCAGCCCCGGATCGGAACCGCGTTCGCTATGTGCGCATACGCAATCAGCGGCAGGTCGGTCGCACGGCGCAGCCGGGGCAACAACGCACTGAGCCCCCGCGGCGGAATGCAGTTCAGGCCCACAGCTACGGGGCGGAACTCGCCCACGGCCGCGACCGCCTGCTCCAGCGGCTCGCCACTCAAAAGATCCCCACACTCGCTCACAACGAAAGACGCCACAAACGGCAGACCGGCTTCGGCCGCCGCCGCAGCGGCGATCCGCGCCTCACGGCGGGTGTTCATCGTTTCGATCCACACGAAGTCTGGAGCCGCCTCCGCCAGCCAGGTAACCATCTGTCGATGCTCATGCCACAACTCGGCATCTGACGGCACGCGCTCCGGACAATAACAGTCCTCCACGGGCGCGACACTGGCGGCGACGAAGACGTCCCGATCCCCGGCCGCCCGACGAGCGAGCTCGACCGCCAGACGGTTCAGCTCCTGTCCGCGGTCGAAGCACCCCGCCGCCCGGAGTGTGCGCGGGTTGGTTCGGAAGGTGTTGGCGACGATGATTTGGGCACCGGCCACAACGTAATCACGATGTACCGCCTCCACGACCTCCGGAGCTGTCAGGAGCGCCCCCGCCGACCAGAGCGGCAGTTCGGAGCTGACACCGCGACGTTCGAGCTCCGTGCCCGTCGCTCCGTCCAGCACAAGCCGCCCCGCACGCAACCGCGCACGAAGCTCGTCCGCCGACATAGCCATGGCCTACCCGACGAGATGCCGCGGCGCGCACCGGTCATGCACGCACCGCTTTGAGGAAGTATCATACCGTCGCGCCGGGGCCGGCGCGGTCCCGGGCAGCGGCCGCCATGGGCAGCGATGGACAGTGCGTATGAGCCGGACGATCTTGATCCGCAACGGGCGCGTCATCGATCCCACCCAGGAAATAGACGAAGTCACATCCGTCGCCGTGCAGGACGGCCGGATCGCGGCGATCGGCGCGCGGGCGCCAAGTGGCGCGGACGAGGTCGTGGACGCCCGCGGGCTGCTCGTGACCCCCGGCCTCATCGACATGCACGTCCATCTGCGCGAGCCCGGGTTCGAGGAGTACGAGACGATCGAGTCGGGGACCGCGGCGGCCGCCGCCGGCGGCTTTACCACCGTCGCCTGCATGCCCAACACCGAGCCACCGCTGGACAATGATGCGGCCATCGAATTCGTACGCCGACAGGTGGCGCGGGCGGCATCGACGCGCGTGTACCCGATCGGAGCCCTGACGGTGGGGCGGCAAGGGCGGGAACTGGCCGAGATCGGGTTGATGGTGCGCGCGGGGGCCGTGGCCTTCAGCGACGACGGGGCCGGAATCGCCGACGCCGGCGTATGCCTGCGGGCGATGCGCTATCTCAGCATGTTCGACCGGCTGTTCATCCAACATTGTGAGGACCCGAGTTTGGCGGGCGGCGGATGCATGAACGCCGGTCCGACCGCAACGCGACTGGGACTGCCGGGCATTCCTGCCTTGGCCGAAGTCGTGATGCTGGAACGTGATCTGACGCTGGCCGCAGCCGCGGGCATCCGCTACCACATGGCTCACGTTTCCACAGCACGCGCCGTCGAACTGATTCGTCGGGCCAAACAGCAAGGGCAGCACGTCTCCGCCGAGGTCACACCTCATCACCTGTTGCTGACGGAAGAATGCTGCACCGGGTACGACCCGAACTACAAAGTGAATCCGCCTTTGCGGACCCAGGCGGACGTGGAAGCCTGTCGCGCCGGCGTCCAGGACGGAACGATCGACTGCCTCGTCACCGACCACGCCCCGCACGGGCGAGAAGATAAGGAACGCGAGTTTCAGCACGCCCCGTTCGGTCTGATCGGCCTGGAGTTCGCGCTACCCCTGTTCATTGAGGCGCTTGTGACACCCGGTCTGATCGGCTGGCCGCGACTGGTAGACGCGCTTTCGACCCGTCCGGCTCGGCTCCTGGGAGTAACCGGTGGCAGCCTTCAGGTGGGGCAGCCCGCCGACATCACCCTGATCGATCCCGAGGCCGAGTGGACGATCGACGTGGAGAAGCTCCGCTCCAAAAGCCGCAACACGCCTTTCGACGGTCGGCGCGTACGAGGTCGCGCGGTGGCAACGCTCGTTGACGGCCAGTGGCGTTACCGGGATGAAGCGGCGTTGAAGCGCGGGTAGGGCCCGACCGGAGCGGCGCAGCCGGCTATTGACCGGCGATCCAGCGTTCCAGGCGCTCGCGGGCCTCGGTATCGCGCCACTGCTGCGGGGGGTGTTTCATCGTAAAGGCGGAAACCTCCAGCAGCGGGCCGCCCAGACCGCGGTCCAGCGCCAGCTTGGCGCAGCGAATGCAGTCGATGCCCATGCCGGCGCTGTTGGGGGAGTCTTCCACGCTCAGCCGCAGCTCGATGTTCATCGGCACATCTCCGAAGCCGCGGTACTCGAGCCGCATGAAGCAGACTTTGTTGTCCTTCTGCCACGGCACGAAATCGGACGGGCCGATGTGGATGTTGCCCTCTTCCAGGGGCGTATCAAGCTGCGACTGCACGGACTCCGTCTTGGAGATCCGCTTGGAGCGCAAGCGGGACTGCTCCAGCATGTTCAAGAAGTCCGTGTTGCCGCCCGTGTTGAGCTGGTAGGTGCGCTCCAGTTTCACGCCCCGGTCGCACATCAGCCGGGCCAGCGCCCGGTGAACAATCGTCGCACCAAGCTGGCTCTTGATGTCGTCGCCGATGACCGGGATGTTCTTCTGTCGGAATTCCGCGGCCCACTCCGGGTGGGAAGCGATGAAGACCGGCACGCAGTTCACCATCGCGACCCCGGCCTCCAGGCAGCAACGGGCGTAGTACTTGACGGCCTCCTCCGAGCCGACCGGCATGTAGCAGATCAGCACGTGGGCTCCCGTCTCGCGCAGCACGCGGGCCACGTCGACCGGCTTCTCGTCCGCCACCCGGAAGGCACGATCCTCCGGATAGTCCATCATGTGGGCGGCCACCCCGTCCAGCACCGGCCCCATCTGGACGATGACCCCCGAACGGGGCAGCTCGCGCTGAAAGATGGTCGTGCAGTTCGGCGGCGCGAAAATCGCCTCCTCCAGCGGTCGGCCGACCTTACGCCGATCGACGTCAAACGCGGCCACCACCTTGATGTCGCTGAGGCGGTACCCGCCGATGACGGGGTGCAGCAGTCCGGCGGTCTCCGTCGAGGCGCGCCGCTGGTAATACTCGATCCCCTGCACGAGGGAACTTGCACAGTTGCCGACTCCGGCAATCGCTAGCTTGATGTGGGCCAACGGATGCCTCCTCGAAAACCATGCCTTGTCGAAGCGAGCCCAGTGTAACGTGAACCGCCCGCAAACCGCCACCGGGCGCGCCCCCAGTATGCGCCTCCGGCGGCGGCTTGTCTACGGGGACACGGAGCAGGGTCGGGGGCTAGCCGAACAGGACGGGGTGGAGATGCTGCTTTCGCGAGCGATCTCACGCAGCGCGACCAGAGCTGCATCAAGGTCCGCGGCCGTCGTAAACGGGCCGAAGGAGAGGCGGGTAGTACCGCCCGCGTTCAGTGTGCCGATCGTGCGATGCGCCAGCGGGGCGCAGTGCAACCCGCTGCGCGTCAGAATCTGGTAGCGGGACTCCAGCACGGCCGAGAGCAGCAGTGGATCGACACCTTCCAGGCGGACGCTGAAGACGCCGACGCGCTGCTGCGGGTCGCGGGGCCCGTACCAGCGCAGCCCGGGAATCGAATCCAGACCTGCCGCCATCCGGTCGCACAGGTCAAGCTCGTGCGCCCGCAGAGCGTCCAGACCGCGATGGAAAATCCATTGCACGGCGGCCAATAGGCCCGCCACGCCGGGGGCGTTGTGGCTGCCGGCCTCGAACCGGTCCGGCAGGCTGTCAGGTTGCGTGGGATGTTCGCTTTCGGAACCGGTTCCGCCTTCGCGGACCGTCCGCATGTGCTCCTCGACCCCCGCGCGGATCAACAGCAGCCCCGTCCCCAGCGGTCCCAGCAAACCCTTGTGACCCGGGCACGCCAGCAGATCGATCGGCAATGACCCGAAGTCCACCGGCGCATGGCCGGCGGACTGGGCCGCATCCACCAGCAGCAGCACACGCCGCGCGGCACAGATGTCCGCAACCGCCTCGATGGGCTGAAGCACGCCCGTGACGTTGCTCGCGTGATTTACGATAACCAGCCGCGTTTCCGGTTGGATGGCGCCGCGCAGCTCTGCTGGGTCCAGGCGCGTGGTTTGCGGATCGACCGGAACCGCCGTCCAGCGTACTCCGATCTGGGCTTCCAAGGCGCTGAGCGGGCGAAGCACGGAATTGTGGTCCATCACGGTCGTGACTACGTGGTCACCCGAGCGGAGCACGCTCTTAATCGCCAGATTCAGGGCATCCGTCCCATTGAGCCCGAAGATCACGTGGTCCCGGGGCCCGCAGCGGAAAAGCGTACGCACCGCCGCTCGACAGTTTTCCAGAATGCGCTGCGAATCCAGCGCCTCGCGGTACGCGCCGCGTCCCGCGCTGGCGTGGATCCGCTCGAAGTAGTCCGTGACCGCCTGCACCACCTCCGGCGGCTTGGGAAAGCTGGTGGCGGCGTTGTCGAAATACCGACGTGGGGCGCTCTGCAAAGCCATTGGATCAACCACTCACCGGCGGCGTGCAAGTCACGCGCCCGGCAAAGTGCTCAGCCGAACCTACGGGAATTATAGTGACACCGGGCGACCGCGGACTCGAACCGCCGCCGGCGTTGTACGTAGGCGGTGGGAGAAGTGCGTGCACATACTCCGTGCTCCCGTCTTACGGCTTGACAGGGCCGGCGCACTGGGGTGTGCTCTAGCTCGCCCGCCCGCTGGTCGATAGTATGGAGAGTCCGGTAAACAGTGACGACCGCGTCACAACTTTCGGTCCTACAAATGATTACATTGATTCCATGCGGGGCGCGCTGCACGGGCGGCGCGCGTCTGTGCGGCACGAGGTAACAGAATGAAACAGGTTCTGCTCGGCAAGCGGATTCACGTGACCGATGTGCCCGCCCCCGGGCTGGGCAGCGGTCAGGTGCTGGTCGAGGTCGCCTACTCCTTCATCTCGACCGGCACCGAGATCGCCGGCGTGAAGTCCGCCGCCGGCGGGCTGATCAGCAAGATCAAGGACCATCCGCAGCGTGTCGTGCAGGTCCTTGAGATGGTGCGGGTCAACGGCGTTCGGAAGACGTTGGCCCGCGTCCGGTCGCGACTGGAGACGCGCGGACCGCTGGGCTATAGCTGTGCCGGACGCGTCATCGCGACCGGCTCGGCCGTGCAGACGTTTGCAGTGGGCGATTGGGTCGCCTGCGCCGGCATGGGGTACGCGTCGCACGCCGAGGTGGTCGCTGTCCCCGTTAATCTTGTAGCCAAACTGCCGGAGGGTTGCGATCTGCGGCAAGCCTCCGGCGCCACGGTCGCGGCCATTGCGCTTCAGGGGGTTCGCCGAGCGGACCTGCGGCTCGGCGAGACGGCCGCCGTGATCGGCCTGGGGCTGCTCGGGCAAATCGCGTTGCAACTACTGCGAGCCAGCGGGGTCCGAACGCTCGGGTTTGACGCCAATCCGCAGCGTGTCGCCGAGGCGCAGGCGCTCGGATTTTGCGACTGTTTCGCGCTCACCGACCACGCCGCCGTCCACGAGGTCCTGGTACGCACCGCAGACAAGGGGGCCGACGCGACCCTGATCATGGCCGCGACGAGCGTGCCGGGCATCTGTCAAACGGCGATGGAGATGACGCGTCGCAAAGGGCGGGTCGTGGTGGTCGGGGCGGTGCCGTTGCAGTTCGACCGCGATCCGTTCTATCGCCATGAGATCGACTTTCTGATCTCGACCAGCTATGGCCCGGGTCGATACGACCCGGTCTACGAAGAAGGCGGCCAGGACTACCCGTATGCGTATGTCCGCTGGACGGAGAATCGTAACCTCCAGGCCGTTCTTCAGATGATCGCGGACGGTACGCTGCGGCTGGATCGGCTGATCGCGGCGGAATATCCGCTGGCGGAGGCGGAACAGGCGTTTGCGGCCCTGGCGGCCGAAGGCGCAGCGCGGCCGTTGGCGGTCGTCCTCAAATCCGAACTGGCCGACCAGCCAGCGCCGGCCAAGCTGGCGCCGTGCGTGGCACTACCGACGCCGCGGCCGCACGCGGGCAAGATCGGGCTCGGCGTCATCGGTCTGGGCACCTTCTTCACCAGCACGCACCTGCCTAACCTGATGACGCTCGCCGACCGGTACCAGGTCGTCGCAACCTGCGACAGCAAGGCGGTGCAAGCCCACGAGGTCGCCCGGCAGACGGGCGCGACCCACGCATGCTCGGACCCGGCGGCGTTGCTCGAAAACCCAGATATCCAACTGGTGATGATCGCCACCCGGCACGACACGCACGCGCCGCTGGCGGCAGCCGCGCTGCGCGCCGGCAAGCATGTGTTCGTGGAAAAGCCGGTGGCAATCAACCACGAGCAACTGAAGGACCTGGCCGCGGCCGTGGCCGCCGCGGGACGATACTACATGGTGGGCTACAACCGGCGGTTCAGTCCGCACGCGGTGCGGCTGCGGGAGCTGTGCCGCGGGCGCGTCAGTCCGCTGGTCGTGAATTACCGGGTGATCGCGGACCCGGCGCCGCAGACGCACTGGATCTACTCGCCGGCCGGAGGCGGGCGGGTGATCGGCGAAGCGTGTCACATGCTGGACCTGTTCAATTTCCTCGTTGGGGATGACGTGCCGACGGTGGAGATCGACGTAGCCGCGCCGCCGCCGGGACGCGGGGGGCCGCCGGGGGACAGCTTCGTTGCCACCTTGCGCTACGCGGACGGGTCGCTGTGCACGCTGACCTACTCGGTGCTGGGCCGTAAGAGTGCCGAGAACGGCAAGGAGCGGCTGGAAGCGATGTGGGACGGCAAATCGTATGTCATCGATGACTACGTACGCAGCTTCGGCGCGGGTTGCAGCGCGGGCGCGGCGGGTCTCAAGCGGAGCAAGGGACATTACGAGGAGCTGGTAGCCTTGGCGGATTACCTCACCGGGCGCGGGCCGGAGCCGATTGGCTGGTCGGCGTGTGCCCGGGCGGCGGAACAGAGCTTCCTGATCGACCAGGCTTGCCGCAGTGCGCAAGCTGACTTTTCGACGGGGCAGTCATGAGCGCATCGCAGGCCGGTCTGGCCCGTCGCCTCACGACCTACCTGGGCGTGGTGACCCGCTGGCGCCTTCGCCGCCGGGGATATCGCGAATCGAAGGCAACCGACCGCTGGTCGACCGAGCAGATCCGCGCGTACCAGGATCGGCGGCTGACGGAGCTGGTGCGCTACGCAGCGGCCCAAATTCCCTTTTATCGTGAGCTGTATGCGCGTGCTCACATCGATCCGGCGCGGTTTCGCGGGCTGTCCGACTGGGAGCGCCTGCCCACCATCACCAAGGCCGACCTTCTGGAACACGGTGCAAAAATGGTTCGCCCGGGGGTGTGGGAGCTGGGCATCGTTCGACACACCACCGGGGGCTCGACCGGCACCATCGCCACCCTGACCGCACCACGCGGGATTGCCAACTTCGAACAGGGGTGTATTGACGCGCTGTGGGAACGGGTCGGATTTCGGCGCGGCGAGCGCATTGTGACCCTGCGCGGTGCGGCGTTGCAGGAGGGCCGTGCGCTGTCGCACTACGATCCTTTCGAGCGCCGGCTCACAATCAGCACTTACCATTTGAACGATGCGAATTTGCCAGAGATCATACGGCTGATCGACGAATTCGACCCGCAGTGGCTGCACGTGTACCCCTCGGCGTTGACGCTTTTGGCGGGCGCGCTGAAGCGTACCGGGCGATCCTTGCGCGCCCGTCCGCGCGGAATCCTATGTGGCAGCGAGGCGGTGTATTCCTGGCAAGTAGCGCTCTTCCGCGAGGTTTTCAACTGTCGGGTGTACGCGCATTACGGCCACGGGGAGTTCGCGTTGCTGGGCGGCTGGTGCGAGGGGACCGACCACTATCACTTTCTCCCCAACCACGGGTACCTGGAGCTGTTGGACGAACAGCAGCGACCGATCACCGAGCCCGGCGTCGTCGGAGAAATGGTCGGCACGGGATTTCTTAACCGCGTCATGCCGCTGATCCGCTACCGGACCGCGGACTACGGGGCGTGGGATACGCCCGGGCCGTGCCCGGCTTGTGGGCGTGCACACCAGCGTCTGGCCCGCATCGAGGGACGCATTCAGGAATACCTGACGCTCGCGGACGGAACGCGCTTCCCCGCCACCAACATCAACGCCCTGCACGGCATGTTCTTTGCACTGATCTACCGCTTCCAGTTTGTTCAGGATAAACCCGGACGGGCGACGCTCCGCTTCGTGCCGGCCGTCGAACTGACCCCGGCCCGTCTGGCCGAAATCCAGAAGGCCTTCGCCTTCCTCGGTCCGCTCGGCCTGCAACTGGACTATCAGCCCGTCGAGCACATCGCTGTAACACGCAGCGGCAAGCAGCGCCTGGTCGTCACGTCGGAGGACCTCGCTCGTGGCTGAAGTGCGGCGGTGCATCGTGGTCGTAGGCGGGAGCCACAGCCTGCACGTGCGCGTGCCTGCGGGCATGTTGCGCGCGGCCGGCTACCGGATGGTCCTGGCCGACCTTCAACCCGAGATCAGCCGCGAGGCGCGAGAGGTCTTCGACGAGATCGCGCCGCTGGGCGGCCACGCGCCGGAATGGCTCCTGCGTCGCCGACCGCGGCCCGCGACGCCGCCCGCCGGCGAGGGTGACGAGGCCGGGCCCATCGCCGTCGAAACCCGCACTCGTCTCGCCGCGCTGGCTTTCCGCCTGTGGCAGGGCTGGACGCGAGCCGGGCGGCTGATCGACCTCGTGCACCGCGTGCGGCCGGGCGCGCTGCACTTCCAGTCCATGACCGCAGGCGGCATGACCGCCTACTACTTCCTCAAACGGCTCGGCTGGCCCCCGCGCGGGCAACGCCCCGGCCTGCTCGTCCACCTGTGGGGTTACGGGCCGCGGTTCCCGGCCATCCGAAAGCGCGAGATCCGCGCCCTGGCCGCGTTCGACCACATCCACACGTCCAGCCCGGCCGTCGCGCGGCTGTACCGCGAGCATTACGGCGTCCCGCCGGAGCGGATCCGGGTGTTCGTGCGCGGGATCGATCTCCAGACGTTCGCACCGCGGCCGCCGGAGGTGCTGGCCGCGGCCCGCCGCGAGTGGGGCGTGCCGGACGGGCCGTTCGTCATCATCCATAACCGCCACCTGCACCCCATGTACCGCGTCGAGATCGCCGTCGACGCGTTCATCCGGCTGGCGCACGAGGGCCACGACGTCTTCCTGCTGCTGGTGCGCGGCAGCATGCGGCAGGCGGACTACGAGCGCGAGCTGCTGTCGCGGCTGGCGGCCGCCGGATTCCGCGAGCGCGTCGCGCTGCTGCCGCCGGTGCTCACCGCCGACCAGATGGCCGTCGCGCTGCAACTGGCCCATGCCTCGATCAACTGCGTGCCGTTCGACGCCTTCCCCGTCAGCATCTTGGAGTCTATGTATTGTGGGGCTGTGCCCGTTGTGCGGAATCTGGAGAGTTACACTCAGTTCGTAAAAAATGGTCAGACGGCCTTCGCGGTCGAAGGCAGCGTAGAAAGCTACGTCGCCGCGCTCAAACGACTCATTCAGGATCCGGCGCTGCGTGCCCGTCTGGCGAAGGCGGGGGCTGCGCTGGTGCAGACCGAAGGCAGTGAAGAGCTCTTTCGGCGTCGAACCCTCGAACTGATCGAGATGTGCTGGCACGACTGGTGAGAGCGTACCGGACCCCATGGCCGCCGTGGCGCCGACCATCGTAAGCCGAGTTTGGCAGACGGTGCGCACCGACGCGCGGTAACTGACGCCACCGGGGTCCCCCACCTGTTCGTGGCGCCGCTGCTGATGCAGGGCAGCTCGCTGGTGCGCTGGGTGTTGCCGACCCGACTGCTCTCGGGGGCCGCACTCGGCCATCTGAACCACGACGCTTCGGTGCTGATGCTGAACAAGATGAGTCGGACCGACGCGGTGAATGTCGCGGGCCCGATCGTGGTGCGCGACAACGTGTTTATCGCGATACGCAGCAACATTCTGATGGATGCGCGAATGGGTCCCAACGCCGTCGTCGCCGCCCACCGCGTGGTGACCAAGGACGTGCCACCAAAGACGGTCGTTGCCCGTCGCCCGGCGCGCGTTATTACGAGTACGTCGCCAAGAGCAACGATCCGGCCAACACCCTGGGGGTCGAGCGCGAGAGAGACGTCCAGGCCGAGGACACCCGCTGCTTCATGGACCAAGACCAGGGCGGCCGTAAAGTGTTGCGCGTGCGACAGGGCGCGACGCGGTGGACATGCCAAGCCGGCTTCCGCCACAGGCGCAAGGCCGCAGGCGCAGAAACTGCCCACCGCACGCTTTCGCCGTCCGCAGATCGCAGGCCCGGCCCAGTGCACGACGATTCGAGGTTTACGCGGCACGTCAGCCCGCCGCGGAATTGACTAGAATTGACTCCAGGCCCGCTGTCCCATTACGACGCCTCGGCCTGTCGTACCATGACGGCCGACGAGATAATACGTAGCGTGCCGGATCGGAGCACCGCGAGCAGCGCTGCGGGCTCCGTCTGCCACCTGGCAGCGTTGCCGGGTAGCCGCGGAAAGTGGGAGTGTGAGTGATGTACACGCCGTTGACGACGCCGACCGTCGCCGGACTGCCCAGCGTCGCGTACACCTACGCGTCCGGACCGCCGACCGGCAGGCGGGATTGGCTGTACGCGATCCTGCTGGTAAGCGGCCTGACCGGTTTGGGCGTGCTTTTTTCGTACGCGACGCGCTTCACGCTATATTCGTACACGTTCTCCTACCGGGTGGCGTGCCTCTATGTACCCGTTGCCGCTGCGGCGATCCTGTTTCTGGGCTACGGACGATTTCCCCTGGCTGCGACGCTGTTCTACGGCTTCTTGCCTATTGCTCAGGCAGCGCACGCCCAGGATTTTGTGGCCGGAGAACTTAAGACCGCACTGACGTTCGAAATGCTCTTGGCCTTGCCGGTCCTGGTTATGGGATTTGTCGGCCCCCCCGGGACCCTACCGGGCGCTTCGCGGCCTCTGCCCGGAAGCCTGAAAGCGTGCTTCGGCGCCATCCTGCTGGCGGCGAGCGTGTCCACGGTGTTGGCCCACGCGCTGGGCCATGCCCTGGTCGCCCTGGCCAGCCGATTTGCCCTCCCGATGCTTGTGACTGTTGCGGTTTACCGGCGACTGCGGACGCTGGCCGAGTATCGCACGGTTTGGCTCGGTTTCGTCACCGGCATGATTCTGATCGGCATCTTCCAGTACCGCCGCGGAGTGCTCGGCGAGCTGCACTGGGCGGAACAGGTGTCCCAGCGCTTTCTGGGGGCGTCACAAAGCTACGCGATTCCAATGCTCTACGCAGTTGGTGGACTGCTTTGGATCGCGCTGGTGCGCGCCCGGCGGGGTGCTGTGTTGCAGGCCACCGTGACCCTGCTGACGGTGGTGGTCTTCGGCGTGCTGATGTGGCTGGGGGCGGCACGAGGACCGCTCGTGTTCTTCGGGCTGCTGCTGGTGTGGTGGTTGCTGCACCTGTTAAGACAGGTGCATCGCCCGGGTGTTCTCCTGTCTGGCACGGCGATTGTCCTCGCCGGCTTCTACCTGGTGCGGTACTCGCTGACACGCACTACGCTGGATGTTTACCTGGTGCTGGAGCGGATGTCGGAGCTGCGCTTCGAGGGTCTGGCCGGTCACGACCGTGCCGCCGTCTGGAGGATTGCGCTGAACTACTGGAAAGAAAACCCGCTGTGGGGAATGGGGCTGAACAACTGGTCTCCGGAACAAACCGGCTATGAGTCCGCGCACAGCCTAGTCTTCGGACTGCTGACGGACATGGGCGTGTTCGGTCTGCTCGTCTTCGGACTATTCTTTGGCGTTGTGCTGCGCATGACACGCAGGTCGCTTCTCTGGTCGCTGCCGCCGGACGAGCGCACTTTCTTCACCGGCTGCCGGGCGGGGTGGATAATCATGCTGCTTTGTCTGGTCACCAATCTGCCCTTCACTTCTGGTCAGCCGCGCAACCAGATTTTCGCCTACATGGTCTACTTCTTCCCGCTGCTCGTCATGCTGGTCTATTCGCGCTCCCCGGCCTGGTCCACGGCACAAGCGACGGCGTGGCCAACGACGATGGCGCCCGCGTCGCCCTGGGGACTTCCCGCGCCCGCGCCTCAGGCCGGCTACGTGCCTCGTCCATGAACCACGCCCGTCTGCTTGCCAAACTCCGCTGGGACGACCCCACCCACCTCGCCGCCAAGGTGCTGGGGCGCATGCGAGCGCGGCGTGAGCGCGGCCGGCGAAGGCGATTGTGGAGCGCCGGCGGCCCACGCCTGGACGCCGCCGAGATGCCCGTCGATTTCTCCTCGGCCGCCGCGGAGCAACTCTGGCCCGGAGCAGCCGATCGCTCCTGGCTTGACCAGGCGCCCGCGCGCTGGCCCCAGTGGCACGCGGAAGCGGTCGAGCGGGCCGCTCTCGCGGGCGAGGGTCGTTTCGACCTCCTGAGCAGCGGGGTGACAGACGTGCGGAACGGCTTCGGCCGCATACGCTGGCATCGGGACTTCAAATCGGGCGCGGAATTCCCGACAGACTGCCTGTACCTGGACGTGCCGATCTGCCTGGAACAAGAAGGCTCGGACATCAAAGTGCCCTGGGAGCTGTCGCGCTTCCAGCACCTCTTTTTCTTTCTGTGGACGGACCCCGACCTTTACGCCGCCGTATTCCTCCAGCAATGGCAGGAGTGGCTGGCCGTGAACCCGGTGGCCCGCGGCGTGAACTGGGCCTGCACGATGGACGTAGCCCTGCGCGCGATCAGTTGGACGGCCGCCCTGGCAGCGTGGGGCCGGCAGTTCGACGAGTCCACACGCCGGCAAATGTGGACCACGCTCATGGCCCACGGACACTTCATCCGCACCAACCTGGAGTGGGCCCCGGTCGCGCGCACGAACCATTACTTCAGCGACCTGGTTGGGCTCGCCGTGCTCGGCACGGTGTTGCAGCCCCACCCGGCAGCCCGAACGTGGCTAGACTTCGCCGCACGGGAGCTGCGCCGGGAAATCGGCCAGCAGTTCGGACCCGACGGGTTCAATCGCGAGTGCTCCACGACGTATCACCGGCTGATGGTGGAGCTGGCGTTGCTGGGCTATCGCGCGTGTGCCGTCGGCGGATACGAGCTGGGCGGGCGGGTTCGCAGGCGGCTGGTGGCCGCATGCCGGGCGCTGCAAATCTTGTCCGACGCCGCGGGGCGGATTCCACTGATCGGTGACAACGATAGCAGCCGGGTGTTTCCCATGGCGGTCCGGGACGACGGGGACGTGCGCCACGTAGCGGCGCTCGGGGCCGGCGTGCTGGACGCGGAGGAGCTGGCGTCGGGGGACGTCTCGCCCGAAGCCGTGCTCCTATGCGGGCCCGCGATTCTGACACGCTTTCGCGGCACGCCCGTGGCCGCGCCCTGTCTGGCCGGACGCGCGCTGCTGGACGCCGGCCTGTTCGTGTTGGGCCGCGGCCCAGATCATCTCGTCGTGCGCTGCGGTCCGCTCACGTATCGCCCTGTCGGATCGCACAGGCACCTGGATCAATTGTCGCTGACGCTGAGCGTCAACGGACGACCTCTCCTCGTCGATCCCGGCCAATACTGCTACACACCATTTCCCGAGTGGCGTAACCGGTTTATCGATTCCCGGATGCACAATACGGTGACGGTCGACGATCAGCCACAGTGTCGTCTCTTTCCGCTCAGCCGCATGTCGTTCAGCCTCATCGACGAAGCGCGGCCGCGGTGTCTGGCGTGGGGTGCGGACCCGCAGCACGCGCGGTTCGTGGGTCGGCATCGCGGTTACCGACGGCTGGCGGGCGGCGCAGAGCATATCCGGGCGGTCCGCTACGATGCGGCAGCACGTATGTGGACCGTCACGGACCAACTGCCGTTGCGCGGGACGCACCGCATCACGTGGCGCTTTCACTTGCACCCCGAGGTCGTGGCCACCCGGGACGGCGCTGCTTGGCGTCTGCAAAACGGCGACGCCCGCGTGACGCTGCGGTGGGTCAGCTCGCCCCCGTCGGCGGGCACGCTGGAACCCGGTTGGTTCGCGCCCGCCTACGGTTGCCGGCAAGAAACACGCGTACTGCGCTTCGACTGCCAGGCAGAGGGTCCACTGGAGGCTAGTTTTCAGCTTCAAGCGGAAGGCGGCGGCGCATGAGTGGTCCGTCATCTGACATCCGCGTGCTGGCATTCGTCGGTGAGGGCATCTTCGCGCCGGTGCTGGATTCGCAGGTGCTAATGCCTCTGGCGTATGTCGGGCGCCAGGCGCCGCACATTCGGCGAGCCGTCCTCATCCTGACCAGCGTGCGCTTCTGCCGCGATCCCCGCGTGCCGCCGCGCCAGTCGGCCATCGGCGCCGCGGTTCCGGGAGCTCAGGTCCTGTTCCGGTACCGTTTGCCGCTGGACTTCCCGCTTCAGACGCAGCGCTGGGCGCGGGCATTGCGGGCCGGATTGCAGGCGGCCGGCTTCACCGGCGAGCGGCCCATCATCGTGCATTGTCGTGGCCAACTTACGGCAGCGGCCGCAGCCCAGGTCAAACGGCGCGACCGGCGGGTGCGGATTCTGCTGGACATGCGCGGTGCATCCGAGGACGAGATCAAGGCCGGCGGACTGCGGGGCTGGTACCTACGCCGCAGCGCTCGGCGGACGCTGCGACTGGCCTTGCAAAACGCTGACGCGCTCAATGCGGTGTCGCACAAGCTTGTCGATCACCTGCGTGCGACCGGGCTGCTGACACGCGAGATTCCGCTGACCGTCGTCGGCTGCTGTGCGGACACACAGCGGTTCTACTTCGACCCGACCATGCGCGCTGCCCGCCGACAGGAACTCCAGCTCGCCGATCGGTTCGTCATCTGCTATTGCGGCGCGATGTCGCACTGGCAACGCCCCGATGCGCTGGCGGCCACGTTCGCCGCAGTGGCCGAGGACATGCCCGATGCGCACATGCTCATCGTCTCGCATGAAGCGGAGCCGCTGCGGGCCCACCTGCGGACTCTCGGGGTACCCGACGCGAAAGTGACGGCGCGCGGGGCGTCGCACGACCAGGTCGCTTCGTATCTGATGGCGGCGGACGTGGCGCTGCTGTTGCGCGAAAATACGCTCACCAACCGGGTCGCTTCGCCGGTCAAGTTCGCGGAATATCTACGCTGTGGACTGCCGGTCGTTCTGACGCCCTATATCGGCGATTTCAGCGAATTCGCCGTACGCCAGGGGGTCGGGCAGACAATCGAATTCCCCATTCGTCCTGCGGAAGCGGTGGCCGCCGTGCGCGAACTTCGCACGCGACTCGAGGCGGAAGGCGATGCCTTCCGAGCGAGATGCAGCCAGGTGGCGGCAGCGCATTTCTCATGGGAAGTGCAGGCTGCGCAGATCATTCGGCTCTACGAAACGCTGTCCGCCTGACGCAGACAGTCGCCCACCACAGCGCGCTGCCGCGAACAACACGCCTGCCCACCCGCGTGGCGATGAACGATCGCGCCGCCTTCAGACGCCCACGGCAACGGGAACAGCGCTGGCGTCCGGTTCGGTCGGTGGCGCCGCCGCCGATGGCGACTCCGTCCCGCCGGCACTGCCTCGGCGCAGGCTGAAGGACTCCATGGGGGGCAAGTCGTCCAAATCGGCCAAGCCGAATACGTCCAAAAAACTTGCGGGTGGTCCCATACAGTAGCGGCCGACCGATAATCTCGGCCCGTCCCACGATCCGCACCAAGCCCATTTCTCGGAGGCGGTTGAGTACCTCGCCGCACGCCACCCCGCGGATCGCCTCGATATCGGCCCGGATGATGGGCTGCTTGTAGGCAATGATGGCGAGCGTTTCGAGCGCGGCGGGGGAAAGGCGGGTCTGGCTCCGCTGCCGATCGAGTCGGGCCAGCCACGGCTGATACGCCGGCAACGTCATCATCTGGTACCCGCGGGCGATCTCCTCGACGCGGAAGGCCAGGCCCGCGGCGGCGTACTGCTCGTTCAAGGCAGCCACAAGACCCGGCACATCGCGCGCCGCGATCATCCCACAGAGTTCCGCCAGACGCGCCGCGTTCAGCGGTGTGTCGCTAGCAAACAGGAGGGCTTCGATCACGCGCACGGGGTCAACCGTCGCGGCGGCGCGGTTTTCCGCGCCCGAGTCGCTCAGTCCAGCCGGCAACCGCTGCGACGCAACTGTCGGCGAGCCACCGACTCCTTCCGCTCCTGCCGATGCATTGGTTGCAGGCTCCGTGGCAGGTGTTTCCAAGGTGCAGAGCCCCGTGGCACAACCGTCTGGATGCCCCAGAAAGGGCTGCTCGTCGCGGTCCATCGCTGGCACCTCGTCATCCGTGACTTTTCAGCCTCACTTCGAAACCCGGGGAATGTTACCGCCATGCGGTCAGGCTGTCCAGCGATCAAGCTGCGCGCCGATCCCGGTAAGCCGGCGACGCCGCAGAACGCGCGGTATGCGTTAATCATGCCGTGACTGGCGACGAGAGCGAGGCCCGATCGGCCGCATAGGTTATGGGGCACCCGAGAAACACGCGCGACAGCCTGCGAAAGGCGAACCTCGCATCGCCGCCTGCTGCGCAACCACGCCGCGAGTGATGTTACCGGTTGCCCGTCCGTCGCCGCCGTATTCCCGGACGGCCGCTGAGTACGCGAGACCCAGCCGGAATCGACGGTTTCTTAAGTGCCTTGCGCGGAGCGTCGATGCGCCGTGGGAGGTCTGGCTTTCACGGGAGAGCTGCGTGGCGGAACCGGTGCAGCCTGCACAACACGCGCGCGACGCGCCTCAGGCACGGTGGCGGCGTCTGTTCTGGGACGGGGTCCTACCCGAGGCCCTCGGGCTGTGCTTCGTCCTCATTATCCTGAGCGGTTTCGCGGCCAACTACATCATCGCGGACCGACTCTGGACCCGGCAGGTCCGCGCCGCCGAACAGAGCGAGCTCGAGACCCAGGCCCGGACGCTGGCGGCCGCCCTCGGAACGGCAGCGAGCGCCGACACCGAGGCCGGGATCGCGCTGCTGCACCAGGCGGTGGGACTGTTGCCGCAGGTGCGGTCCTTGCGTTGGGAAGATCCGAACGGCGCGGTGCGCTTTGCGTGGCCCCCGCCGCTCCCGGCGACAATCGCATTGCCAGCGCCCGACCAGGGCGGAAGCGGAGTCTTCGCAGACACACCGGTGGTCGAGGCCCGCACGGCGGTTCTGACACGGACGGGGGCGCCGGTTGGCACGCTCCAGATCGCCGCGCTGGCAAAACCCCCGGCCGACCCGATGTTCATCCTCTGGAACTGCGGCATTGCGGCAGCCGTGACGCTGATCGTGTTCGTCGGCTTCTACCACCGACTGCGTCGTCATCTGCGGCCGATGGCGGCGATTGAACGGAATCTACGCGTGCTGGCGGGCGGGGTCGAGACAGAGCTGCTCACCCTGACCCTCAGCGAATCGCTGGGTAGTGCGGCCCGCGGTTGGAACCGGCTGCTGACGCAACTCGTCGACCTCCACCAGCAGATCCAAAGCGTCCAGGTCGCAGGGGCCACACAGGGGATTCTCGAACGCTTCGAAAGCGCCACGTTCCGCCGCGTGGTAGATCGGCTGCCGCACGGGGTGTTGTGGGTCAACGAGAGCCAGGTCGTCGCGTACGCGAACCCGGCGGCAGCCGCGCTGCTGGGGCACGCGTTGGATCAGGTCGTGGGACAAGAGCTGGGCCGTTTGCTCGATAACCCCACGGTGCTCCAGGCCGTCTCCGGCGCGCGGAAGCGGGCCGACGTAGGACTGGTGGTCGATCACACGCGCGGCAGCGGCGAGCAGGAGACCACGCTGCGCTTCCGCGTCGTGCCACTCTCCGACCAAGTGGGCGATAGCGAAGTGCTGGTGACGGTCGAGGACATCAGCCAGTTGCGGGAAAGCCAGCGGGCACGGGACAACTTCCTGTACCACGTCACGCACGAGCTGCGGACGCCGCTGACGAACATCCACGCTTACGCGGAGACGCTCACGCGTCCCGGCTTCGACGATGAGCAGACGCGGAAAGAGTGCTACAACGTCCTGATCAGCGAGACCGAGCGGCTGTCGCGGCTGGTGGAGGACATCCTGAGCATCTCGCAGATGGAGGTGGGGACGGCGCGTCTGGATATCGGGGAGGTCGACCTGGCGCGCCTGGTGCGGCAGATGGTGCAGGACAATCTGGGGCGGGCCGACGAGAAGCGCATCGATCTGACACTGGCCCTGCCGCCAAAAGTGCCGAAGATCCGCGGCGACAAGCAGCGCCTGTGCGTGCTGCTCAACAACCTGATCGGCAACGCGCTGAAGTACACGCCCGAGAACGGCAAAGTGCATGTGTCGGTCGAAACGACCGGCACGTGCGTCCGCATTGCCGTCACCGACACCGGGATCGGTATCGCGCCGGAAGATCAGGCGCACGTTTTCGACAAGTTCTATCGGGCGGCGAACGAGGTTGTGCAGGCCGTCCCCGGCACGGGTCTGGGACTGGCGCTGGCCCGGGAAGTCGCCCGGCTGCACGGCGGGGAGATCTATCTCCAGAGTGAACTCGGCAAGGGCTCGACCTTCACCGTCGAACTGCCGTTGCCCGCCCCCAGTCCCGCGGAGGTGAACAGTCCATGAGCCGGGTCCTGGTCGCGGAAGACGATCCCCACATTCTGCGGCTGATCAGCCTGTGGCTGCGGCGGCAGGGCCACGACGTGCAGGAAGCCCGGAACGGCGCCATGGCCCGGGAACTGCTGGAGAAGGAGCCGGTCGACGTACTCGTGACCGATGTGAACATGCCACTGCTGGACGGCGTTGCACTGGTGGAGACTGTCGTGGGCACCGGCTGGGTGCGGCGCGGGATCGTCGTGCTCACCAACCGCTGGGATCACAGCGAGATCCGCGACCGGCTGGCACAGTGGCATGTGCACGTGCTGCCCAAACCGTTCAGCCCGGCGCGCCTCTCGGAGCTGGTGGACACCCTGACCGGCGCGCGCGCCCCCGAAGCCACGCGGTCGTGACGAGGAGGAGACGAGGTTGGCCGCCATGAGTAAATGTGGCCCGTCCGGATCGGAAGATGCCCTGTGGGGCGACCTGCTGCGCGGGTTGTCCAGCGCGCACACCGGCGGCCGACTGTCGCTGGGGGTGCTCGGCGGCGCGGTCCGCGCGCCGCAGCCGCCTGCACATTGCCTGGGCGTCTGTCTGGATGGTGACCCCCACGCCGTAATGGAACGCGGCTGCGCCTTTCTTCAGTCCGCTCACAGCGGCACGGTGCCGCCGCCTCCGGAAGGCGGTTGTTGTCCGAAAGGTTTTCGGGTCGGCGCGCAGGCCGCCAATTTCAGCAGCGGCCCGGCCATCATCGTGAGCGTGGAGGGACCGCTGCCGGGTGAGGCCGATACCCCGGCCGGAGCCATGATGCTCGCGCATCTGGACCGGGTAGCCCGACTGGTGCAACGCATCAGCGACCTGTTGGAGGAAAACGCTGGCTTCGCCAACGAAGTCCTCCAGAACTACGAGCAGCTCAATCTCATCTTCGATCTCACGCAGCAAATCGTGCAGGTCACGGAGGCCCGGGCGATCGAGCGACTGCTGTTGCAGCGCACCGCGCGCCTGTTGAACGTCCCGGCCGTCCTGCTGCTCACCCACAGCGGCGAGCGGCGCGCGTATGCCGTCAGCGACACCGGGGCACGGCACGTGTCACCGATCGATCCCGGTCGCTTCGAGCACTTGCTTTCGCTGGCCGGGGAGATTCGCCGTACGCGGCAGGTCCGCGTCTGCGAGGTAAATGGGCGGCGGGTGATCGCCGGCCCGCTCGTCCGACTGGACGACCAGGTGGATGTCGTGCTGGCCGAAGCGCCGGCNGACCGGGACGCCTTCAGCGCCGGCGAAATGATGCTCCTGGAGNCCGTGCTGGCGTTCGGGGGCCAGATTCTCGCCAACACCGAGCTGCATGAGCGCCTCCGCCGGATGTCGCTGGAAGTGACGCACGCGATGGTGGCGGCGATCGACAAGAAAGATCACTACACCAGCGGGCATTCGGAGCGGGTGGGGTTCCTGACGCGGCTGACCGCCGCGGAGCTGGGAGTGCCGCCGGCGGAGCAGCAGACCATGGAGTGGGCCGGATTGCTGCACGACATCGGCAAGATCGGGATTCCGGAAGAAATCCTCTGCAAACCCGGCAAGCTGACGCCGGAAGAGTTTGAGATCATCAAGCAGCACCCGCGGATGGGGTACGAGATTCTGCGCCCGATCGCGAGCTTGGGCGTGATTCTCGACGGCGTGCAGTACCACCACGAATACCCGGACGGCAGCGGCTACCCGGAAGGGTTGCAAGGCGATCGCATTCCCCTCGTGGCGCGCATCATTCACGTCGCCGACATGTTCGATGCGCTGACCTCGTCCCGTTCGTATCGCCAGGCGCATTCCGTGGAGCGGGCAACCGAAATCATCCGAGAAGAAGCCGGAAAACGGGTCGACGCCCGCGTGGCGGAAGCCCTGTTCCGGGCCTTCGAACGGTACTGCCGTGAGGAAGCGGAGGACTTCGCTATGCGCTTCCCCCACCTGGCCCAGAAGGAGCTCGCGTATGCCGAGCATGAGTGACGGCCTGCTGGTGCCGGTCCTGGGGCTCACGCTGGTCGGCGCGCTGCTGGTGTTCGGCGCGTTGCGGCTGGTCCGTCGCCCGCGGCCGGTGCCACTTGTACGGGAGGCGCCGGCGGCGATGGCAGAGCTGCCCGACGATCCGGCCAGGGTCCGTTGCCCAGTGCACGAACTGATTCCCGGCCTCTTGGAGGCGGCGTTCGATCTGCACTCCGGACCCAAGGCGTGGTCCGCCTTCGATCAGCTTGTCCGCGAAAAGCTGGGACGGTGCCTTGGGGCAGGGCGCGTCCGCTGCTACCGCGTGCTGCCCGGTTCCGGCGCCCTTGTGCCGCTGGGCCGCGCGCCGCGCGAAGATGAGCCGCCTGGCGCGGCGATCGAAGACGACCTTCTCCTGCACGTCGCGTCCACCGGCCGGGAGTACTACGCGCTCGATCCGGCGCGAGGTCCGCTTTTGTCTGAGTTGGCCGCTCGCGCTCCGACGGCCTGGACGTGGGTCTGGCCGGTGTGTGTTGAACAGATCGTGCATGGTGTGATTGCGCTGCACGACCTGCGTGACCCGACGGTATTGTCTCCGGAGGTGCGGGCCACAGTCCGCCAAGTCGTGACCTTCTGCTGGTGGCACGTGACCTGCGTCGAACAACTCGCGGTCGCGCGCCGGACGGACCCCGCTACCGGGGGCTTAACGCGGCAAGACTTCCAGATCGCCGCCGAACGCGTGTTGGCCGAATCCTATGCCGAGAATGAACCCGTCGTCTTGGTCGCGCTGACCACGGAGGGGCTACGCGGCCTCGATGACAGCGGCCGCTGGCGGGAACGCGACGCGCTGCTGGCACGCCTGGGCCGCGCGCTGGCCCGTCGCACACGCAGCGACGACCTCATCGGCCGTTTCAGCGACGATCGCTTCGTGATCCTGTTGCGACGCCTTGACAGGACCTTGGGACGCTTGATCGCCGAGAAGCTTCTCGCAGCGGCAGAGCAGTGCGCCGCCGAGGTCGGCGCGCTGGGCGAACGAATCCGCTTCCGGGCCGGGCTGGTCAGTAGCCATCCCGGCCACCTGTCGCTGCCGGAGCTGCTGGCGGCGGCGTTCGCGGCGGTGGAACAAGCGCGGCAGGAGCACCGCCCCCTGGCCGTGCACACACCGGCCGTGGGCCCCGCTGCGGCACGCCGCGGCGACCGCGAGGCTGGACCGGCCGACGGCGATACGACGTCCGCGTCGCGGAAGGATGCGCAGCCATGAAGGTCAGCGAGCAGGTGCATGGCAACGTGACCATCCTGTGTCCTCACGGCCCGCTGGTCGGCGAGGAACTCCAAGACCTCCGCCGTGCGGTCGAGACAGCGGGCGCCTCCCAGGCACGGCGTGTGATTCTGGATATGGCCGATGTGCCTTATCTGGACAGCGGCGGAATCGAGTACCTGCTGGAAACGTGCAATCTGGGCGTGTCTTCCTTTCNCCGGCCGAAGCTCGCGGCCCTGAGCGACACGTGCCTGGAGGTGCTGGAGCTGACGGACGTGCTCCCGCGCCTGGAGGTGTACGACACGGTGGAGAACGCGCTGCGGAGTTGTCAGCGGTGAGGACGGAGCGGCAGCGATGACGCTGAAGCGGGCCAGCAAACTGGGCCAGTTGCTGCTGGACGAAGGTCTGGTGACCGAGGCCGACCTGCGCCGTGCGCTGGAGGCTCAGGGCAAAGACAACAAGCGTCTAGGGGAGCAATTGATCGAACTGGGCATTCTCTCGCCGAAGGCAATGCTCAGCGCGCTGGCCAAGCAGCTCAACGTGAAGGCGTGTCAGTTACGGCACGGGCTGATCGATCCGGCCGTCGCGCGGCTGCTGGACAAGGACGAGGCCGTGCGGCTGAAGGTGCTGCCCATGTTCAAGGTGGGGGACACGCTGACGGTAGCGATGGCGGAACCCCAGTCGTTGCCGACCATCGACCGGCTCAGCGCTCTGACCGGCTGTCAGATCAATCCGGTGCTCGCGCTGGAGCGCAATATCGCGGAGTTCCAGGAAAAGTACCTGGGCGAGCAGGTAGACATCGACTCTTTTCTCGTCAACCTCACCGAGAGCGAGGTGAAGGTCGTCGAGCGGGAAACGGTCGACGAGGATTCGACGCACGAAATCAGCCGGATGGTCGAGGGCAGCCCGATCATCAACCTCGTCAATCTGGCGATCATGACCGCCATCCGCGACAAGGCCAGCGATATCCACATCGAACCGGGCAAACAGGCAACCCGCATCCGCTACCGGATCGACGGCAATCTGCGCGAGCTCATGTCCGCCCCGGCCGGGATGCACGCGGCCATCGTCTCCCGCGTCAAGGTGATCGGAAAGATGGACATTGCGGAGCGGCGCTTGCCGCAGGAGGGACGCGTCCACGTCGTGGCCGAGGGGCGGGAGATCGATCTGCGCGTGTCGTCCATGCCGACCCTGCTGGGCGAGAAGATCGTGCTGCGCATCCTCGACAAGTCCAACCTGAATGTGGCGCTCGACAAGCTCGGGGTTGGGGCCCATCAGATGGCGGCGTTCCGCCGGATCTTCTCCCGCCCGCACGGAATCGCGCTGGTGACCGGTCCGACGGGCAGCGGCAAGACGACGACGCTGTACAGCGTTCTGGACCTGCTGTCGTCGCCGGAGAAAAACATCGTAACCATCGAGGATCCGGTCGAGTACCAGTTGGACGGGATCAATCAGATTCAGGTGAACGAGGCGATCGGGCTGACATTCGCCCGGGCCCTGCGTTCCATTCTGCGCCAGGACCCGGACGTGATCATGGTAGGCGAGATCCGCGACTCGGAAACGGCCCGGGTCGCCATTCAGGCCGCCTTGACCGGCCACCTCGTGCTCTCCACCCTGCACACGAACAACGCGCCGGGCGCGTTCATCCGCCTGGGGGACATGGGCATCGAGTCCTACCTGCTGGCGTCCGCGTTCAACGGCGTGATCGCGCAGCGGCTGGCGCGCACCATCTGTCCCTACTGTCGGACTTCGTATTACCCCCCGGACAGCGCTTTGGCCGACGCCGGGTGGGCCGGGGACACGGACCGCGTCTTCTACAAAGGCGAGGGCTGCAAACAGTGTCATGACAGCGGCTTTCGCGGACGGGCCGGCATATACGAGGTGCTGGAGGTCACTGACGAACTGCGCCTCTGCCTGCACCGGGGCGACGACGAGGAAGCGATCAAGGCGTGCGCCCGCAAGTACGGCTGGCGCACCCTGCGCGAGGAAGGTCTGCGGCTGGTGGAAGAGGGCCGCTCGACGCTGGAAGAGGTCTTGCGGGTCACGCACGCGGAGACGGAGAGCACGACGCGGGCGGAACGCCGCCCCGTCGCCGGTGCCGCGCGGTGAGCCGTACGTGCGACAGGTTAGTACCCGATGGAGTTTGCTTACGAAGCCATGCGTGCGGACGGTAGCGTGGTCGCCGACGTGCTGGAAGCTCCGGCGCGGGAGGCAGCGGTGGATACCCTGCGCGAGAAAGGGCTGCTGCCGCTGCGCCTGGAAGAACAGCGCCGCTCGGCCCACGCCCAGCCCGTAGAAACCGGCTCGGTGGGCGGTCGGGTTCGAACGCAGGACCTGGTTCTGTTTACCCGGCAGATGAAGATGCTGCTGGAAGCCGGTTCCCCGCTGGTGCCGGCACTCCAGGCGGCGGAGGCCCAGACCGCACGACCGGCCATGCGAGCCATACTGAGTCGCCTGCGGGATCGGGTGGAACAAGGGGAGAGCCTGTCCAGAGCGCTCGACGCGGAAAGCCGGCACTTCGACCCCGTGTTTCGGACCATGGTGGCGGCCGGCGAGGCCACGGGCGCCCTGCCGAAGGTGTTCGGGCAACTGTGCGAGCTGGCACAGCAGCAGCAGAAAACGCGGAAGCTCGTCGCCGGAGCCCTGTTGTACCCGGCGATCCTGACCGGGCTGTTGCTGGTCGTCATCGGTATCCTGCTGTTCTTCGTCGTACCGCGCTTCCGGGTTCTGTTTCAGAACCTGAATACTCCCTTGCCGACCACGACGCGCATCCTGTTTGACCTCTCGCAGCTAGCCCGTACCGGGTGGCCCTTCGTGGTGGGCGGGCTGCTGGTGGCGGGCGCCGCCGCCGTCGTACTGGTCCGCACGCCGGCCGTCCGTGTCCGGTACGACGCGCTGGTCGTGCGTCTGCCGCTGGTGGGGCCGCTCGTGTCGCGGTTGATTTTCGCGCGGGTGGTCCGCGTGTGGGCGGCGATGCTGCGCTGCCACGTACCGCTGCTGGAGACGATCCGTCAGTCGCGCGAAGCGGTGCGAAACGGAGCATACCTGCACCTGCTGGCGCAGGTGGAGGAAGTGGTAACCAGCGGCGGACGCGTGGGGCCGGCGCTGGCTGAGGCCGGCATCGCCGACCCCATCATCGTCTCCGCCTTGCGCACGGGCGAAGAAAACGGGCGGCTGGCCGAGGCCGCCGAATTTGTTTCCAACTGGATGGACGAGGACAACGCCAACGCGGTCCAGCAGCTCACGCGGCTGACCGAACCGCTGTTGCTGGCCGTGATGGGCGTCTTCGTCGGGTTTATCGCCATGTCGCTGTTCGTCCCGCTCTTCGACATGGCGACCGCGGCACATTGAAAAGCGGGCGGACGGACGACGGGCAAGACGGGCTGCGTATGGTGTCCCGACTGTTCACACGGCGATCGGCGGTAACGTTCGATTTGGGGGCCGCGGGCATCCGCGCCTGTCAGTTCGCACAGCGCGGCACCGCCCCGCAGCTGTGTGACGTGCTCGCGCTGGAGCGCGGGTACGCGGCCGACACCGACGCGCCGGCCCTGCCCCCGCTCGACGCGGGTCAGTTGGCGCGACTCATGGGACAAGGCCGCTTCGCGGGCCGCGATGTAGCCCTCGTGGTTTCACCGCCCGAGGTGCAGTTCTACCCCATGCGACTGGCGGAGGCGGTCCTGTCGCAGCCGGCGGCCCGCGTGCTCCAGGCGTTGGCCTGGGAGGTCGCCCACCAGAGCCGAACCAGCCCGGAAGACCTGGAAGTGCGATACTGGCCACTGCCGACGCCACGTGGACACGAGCCGAACGTGATGGCCGTGGCGCTGGCGCGGCGACTGGCGGAGGAGTGGTGCACCGCCGCGACGCGGCAGGGCTTGACGTTGCGCCGGATTGATGTTTCCCCCTGCGCCGTGGTCAAGGTCGCCTGTCACTTCTGGCGGCCGACACCCACGGACCTGTGGGGCGTGCTGGATCTGGGATTGCGACACGCAACCCTCACGGTCGTCCTGGGAACCGTACCCGTATACGTCCGCTCCATGGCGGTGTCGGCGCATGAGTGGACGCGGCAGGTGGCGGCCGCCTTCGAGGTCCCGTACGCCGTCGCGGAGCAGTTGAAACGCGAACACGGAGTGGCAGCGACGGCGCGCGGGGTGCGCGCTAGTGGGGCGGGACACAGCCTGCTGCATGCCCGCGACCTGGGCAGCGCTCTGTCCAGCATATTGTCCGAGCCGCTGCGCACGCTGGCCAACGATGTCGCGCGCTGCTTCGCCTACGTCATGCACGCCTACCCGGATGGTGCCGTGAAACGCCTGTACCTCGCCGGGGGCGGCAGCGAGCTGCGCGGCCTGCCGGCGCTGCTCCAGAAAGAGCTGGACATTCCCGTTCAGCGCCTGGCCCGTGATGCGGATACCCCCGACGCGGATCCGCTTTCGCCGATGCCGCTGGCCCCCCGTGGCGCCGCGGCGTTGGGTGGCGCCCTGCTGGATCTGGAGGCCGCATGAGCTGCTCGGTGAACCTGGTGCCGGCGAATCATCTGCTCGGCCGACGTCGCGCGCGACGACAGGNCGCCTGGGCCGGCATTGCTTTGGCACTGCTTGGGCTGCTCGCGCTGGCCGGCGGCGTCCAGCGTGTGGCCAGCAGCGCCGTGGTCCAACTGCGGCAGGAAGTCGCCGCCCTGGAAACCCAACGAGCAGAGTTGCAGCGACGGTTGAGCGCCGCGGACGGTTGGCGACAGCAGCTTATGACCCGTCTCCAGACGTTGGCCCACGCGCGTNGCGGCCAACCGTGGGCGCGATGGCTGGTGGACCTGACACGTTCGGCGCCGCCGGGCGTGTTTCTGACCGCGATCTCCGCGGCGCCGCCCGTCGTGGAAGCACCCGCCGGGGCCCGCGCCGCGTCCGAGAACCAGCCAAGGCCGCAAGGCGCGTCGAGCGCGGCTCCGGCGGTCCGCCCCACACCGAGCCCGGAGACGCAGAGCGTCCGCCTGCTCGGGTACGCCGTGAGTCATGAGGCGCTGCTCCAGTTTCTCAATGCCTTGCAGCGTCTGCCCGGGTGGCAGCGCGTCGATCTGATCCGGGCCGCGCAGGAGCCGCTGGGGGGCGCCCTGGCGGTCGGGTTCGAGCTGGAGGCCAGGGTAATAGCGACGGTGCGACAAACCGACGCGGCCCGGACGACCGGGCCGGCCGCGCCGCGAGCTGCGGGCGAATCGCGCACCGAAAGCGCCGCCGCGGATAAAACAGACACGACGGCGGCCGCGGGGGACCGATCATGATCGTGTGTCGCCGACCGTGGACGCTGTTCGACGTGGACATCGGCGGCGCGGCCGCCGTCGTGGCGATTCTCGCCACGACCGTTTGGCTGGTGCTCGGGCCGTGGCAGCAGACGTGGGCGGAGTACGGGCGTCTTTCGCGGCAGCGCACCGAAGTGCGCGTCGGTCTGCAAGAGGACCTGGCGCGCGTCGAGCGGTATGAGCGCGGCGTCCAAGAGCTATCCGAGATAGCGGCCGACCAGTTAGCCCACGCGCCAACCGTGGACGGATACGCGCAACTGCTGCGTCAGATGACCGAGCTGGCCGCCGAATCGCAACTCCAACTGCTTAGTGTCGCGCCCCAGCCGCCGGTACCGAGCGGCCCCTATCTGGTCAGCGACGTGCAGGTGGGCGGTCGGGGCCGCAGCCGGGACTTCATTCTGTTCCTGGATCGACTCGCGCAGGCAAACCCGTATCAGGTTCTGCGGGCCTGTTCGCTCAGTCGCCCGCCCGGCGCCAGTGAGCCGCAGTGCGACCTGAACTTCACGGTTCGCATGTACCTGTTGGCCACGCCCGGGCCGACGCGACCGGGAGGGGGATTATGAGGCGGCTGTCTCCGCGACAGTGGGTGCTGGTCGGAGCCCTCGTACTGGCCGGGCTGGTGTGGGCGGCCGATGCGTTGACGCGTGGGGGCCCGGCCCCCGCGCAGGCCGCCGCCGCGGGCGGCTCCGCACCCGCCCCCATCGCGGAGTGGGCCGAGGTCGAGCGCATGGTAGAGCGGCTCACGCGACGGGAGTATGAATCTGTGGCCGAAGCCCTCGCGACCCTGGACCGTGACCTCTTCGTGCCGACGGACGCTGCCGCGCAAGTCCTGACGGCGGCAGGCGCGGCGCCGGAACCCGAATCCCAGCAGGTGTCCGAGGCGGAAGAGTTCCGCAGTCGGCATCGCCTGGACGGCGTAGTGCTCGGACAGATGCCCGTGGCGGTGATCGACGGTCGGGTCTGGCCTTTGTACCGGGAACTCGATGGTTATCGGCTGGTCGAAATACGCCGCGACAGCGCCGTATTCCAAAAGGTGGGTGGCGACGCGCGGATTGTGCTTATCCTCCAGGCGCCTGGGCAGGAAGAGTAGGGCGCTCTCCGACAATCTCGAGTCATCACTCGAAATCCACTAAAGGCACCTGCCCTCAGGGTCGATGCGCTCAACGTGAAAGTACAAGCCGGACGTACCCCGCGTGCGGGCGCCGGCGCCGACACAGACGTCAACTTCGCGAATAAGGAGTCAGGCCGATGATGCTGCGCAAAGGTGGCAGGCAGGGATTCTCGCTGGTGGAGCTGGTCGTTGTCATCGTGATCATCGGGATTCTGGCTGCGATCGCCATCCCGCGTCTGAGTCGTGGAGCCTCCGGCGCCGGTCAGTCCGCCGTCAAGGCAAATCTGGCCGCGTTGCGCTCGGCCATCGCCATGTACGCTGCCGAGCACAACAATTCGTTCCCCGGCCCGGACGCGGCCGGGTTCGTCGCTAAGTTGACCAAGTACACCGATATCGAGGGTAACACCTCGGATACCAAGACTGCGACGCACATCTACGGCCCATACCTCCTGAAGATCCCGCCCTGCCCGGTCGGAGAGAATGCCGGCAAGGCGACGGCCAACCAGGTGCTCGTCGTAACGAGCAGCCCCCCGGAACCGAACCCGGCCGGCGGACAGGGGTGGGTCTACAACGCGACGACCGGCGAGATTCTGCCAAATACGGCGAAATCGGATGAACAGGGGGTCCCTTACACGTCGTACTAGACGGCGCGGCTCAGGGCACTTCCAACATCGATGCGCCCGGAAAGCCCTGAAGAGATCGCCGACGCAACGTCAGTACGACAACAGTTGACGGATCAGCAGGTACGAAAGATGGCAGCGGGCCGGCGGGCGACCGCCGGCCTGTTCTTCTCAAGAGGCGCGCCGCATACTCATGTGGGAGGCGTAGCGCGCGTTCGGGCATCAGACTTGCAGCGTCGCCGGACGGTCACACCTGTCGCAACTGTCCGTCCTCCAAACGGAGGATGCGGTCGGCTTGGGCCGCCACGCTGGGGTCGTGCGTCACCATCACGATCGTCTGCCCCTCCGCATGCAGGCGTTTAAGCAACGCCATCAGTTCCGCGCCGGCGGCCGCGTCGAGGTTACCGGTGGGTTCGTCCGCAAACAGGATGCGCGGTTTGTGGATCAGGGCCCGCGCGATGGCCACGCGCTGGCGCTCGCCGCCGGACAGCTCCGCCGGCCGGTGGTTGAGGCGCTCCCCCAGTCCGATCCGTTGCAGGACGGCCACGGCGTCAGCGCGGGCGCGGGCGCGTTCGCGCGGCCAGCGCCACAGCGGCGTGCCCACCATGCGGGGCAGCAGCACGTTCTCCAGCACGTTCAGCTCGGGCAGGAGGTGATAGAACTGGAACACGAAGCCGAAGTCCCGCCGACGAAGTAGCGTCCGCCGTCGTTCAACCATGTCGACCAACACCAGTCGCGCCAGCAGCAGCAGGGCCAGGAGCAGCGGCAGGGCCACCAGTAACATCAGACACACGGCGGCGGCCATCAGATGCGTCGCCCCGGCCTGTGGCCAGCGCTCAACGATGGCCGGAACGGCCAGCAGCAGCGCAGGGGCCAGCACGAACACGATCCCGCCGATCGGCAGCAGCAGCAGCACAATCACGTACAGCGCACGCTGCAACCCCCGCAACCACCGGTCCAACCGGCTGACGAGATTTGCATCCGGCCCGCGGGCCGGAGTCACGTCCTGATCGCAAGACCGGATTTCACCGGCGTCGGCGGCGTCCAGCGCCCCCAGAATGTGCAGCAACGTGCTCTTGCCGCTGCCGGACTTGCCCATGATCGCCACGAATTCGCCAGGGGCGACGCGCAGCGAACAGCCGCGCAGCACCTGGAGCCGTCCGCGCCCCATAGCGTAGGCCTTGTGGATGTTCCGGGCGGTCAGCTCGGCGGCATTCATGCGCGCACCTCCCGGTCCACGAGTCGACCGGCCGGCCCGGCGCACCGCGTGCACCCCGTGCCCCACAGGCCCGTCCTACTCATGGCGCAGCGCCTCCACCGGCTGCATGAAGCCGGCCAGCAGCGCAGCCAGCAGCGAGCCGAGCACGGCGTTCGCGACGGCGGCGGTCATCACCAGGACAACGTCGCCGGCGCGCACCGTGTTGGGGATTTCATCGAACGAGTAGACGGAACGGTCCCAGACTTGCCAGGCCGGATTCAGCGCGGTCAGGGCGTTCTGGATATCGTTGATATAGGTAACGAAGTAGCAGCCAAGGATGGTGCCCAGCACGCTCCCAATCAGACCGATCGCCAGTCCGTACAGCAGGAAGATGACCGCCACCCCGGCATGCGACGCGCCGACGCTCTTGAGAATCCCGATGTCGCGGGTCTTCTGGACGACGATCATGTACAGAATGCACAGCACCAGGAAGCTGGACACGCCCGAAATGATCGAGAACAGGATCGTCACGAGCTGACGCTCCTTCTCGACCGGGGCGATGATATGGGCTTGCGACTCCTCCCAGGTCATGGCCTCGATGAACTGAATAAGCTGGCGATCGCTGAGCGTCAGGTCAAACCGCGGGTCCAGTGCGTAGCTGTGATAGTGCTCCTGAAGACGTCGGGCGATCGCCTTGGGGTCCACCGGTCGGCCGCTCACGTGTGGACGAAGCTTGATCTGGATCTGCGAGCAGCGCGGCGGGATCGTGCCGAGCACCTCCCCGGTCTGCGGGTCCACCCGCTCGGCGGCGTCCATGCGCAGCAGCTTCTGAAGCAGCGCGAAGTCGCAGTACACGTGCTGCGAATCGATCTCGTAGATGCCGGTCCGCGAGTCGTCGGCGTAGCGGAACGGCTGCTTGATCGGCGTTTCGACGCTGCCGCTGCCTGCGACGGGGACCATCGTCAGCGTCATGAGACAGCCGCGCGGATACATCGAGTACCGCTTATAACGTCCATCCGGCAGGCGCTTGGCCAGGATATCGCGGCCGACGATCAGCCCCGGGAACGGTTCGCCGACCAGCGCCGGTGGCTGCGACGGATCCACCTCGTACTCCCCCACAATGACCGGCAGATTGGCGTCCCGACAGATCTCCGCCCACTCGTTCGGCGGGGATTCGTCGTCACGCACTCCCGCGGCCCAGCTCCGCTCCAGCGCCGCCTGATACGCGGCCGGCAGCAGCGGCCGGGCGCCGCGTCCGATCACGGCGCCGTTCTCGTCGCGCAGCACGATCGGAGGCAGGTTCGGATCGGCACCGATAACCGGCTGCTGCTGCTCCCCCAGGTGGGTCGTCCCGGGATAGTACCGCTCGTAGTACAGGCTGCGCCGGAACGCGTTGACCTCGCACACTTCGTCTAGCCGCAGCCCGACCACCCGCACCGTGTGCGTCTGGGCCGTGCCGGGGAACCGCAACAGCCCGAAGGAGTAAAGCACCGGCGTGGCTTTCTCGATCTCCGGCCAGGTCGAAATGTCGGCGATGAACTCCTCGTACAGCGGAAACCCGCTGTACGACTTGTTGTCAATGATGATGTCCCCGAGCAGGCCGCGCGCCTTCACCTTGAGCTGATCCAGAAAGCCGCCCATGACCGACATGACGATCAGCACCATCGCCGTGCACAGCATGACCGCCGCGATGGCCAGATAGGCGATGCGCCGCTTGCGCAGGTAACGGAGGATGAGGAACAGCTTGTACACAGACGCCTGTTATACGTGCGATTCTGGCGCGGGTCCAATCACGGGCCGCCGTACTGGCATGGGCTACGGTGACGACCCGCGCAGGGTGGACGGCGACGAAGTGGACGCGGTGGACGGGGCCGCTATTCGCCAGACCCACGCGTCGGGGTCGCCCCGCACGGACCACACCCGTTCAAGCCCCGGCACTTCCTCCCCCGCAGACAAACACGCAAAACGCTCGAAGCGGAATCGCGCCGGGTCGCACGGGTCGGTGTGCTCTTGCGCAATCCGGCTGTGCCAGACGAGATACTCGATGCCCCGCTGCCGGCACTCGGCGAGGATGTCCGACCAGGCGTCCGCACGAATCCGCTCATAGGACACGAAGCGACGCGGATCCCGGTCGCGGGCGTACAGGAAGAACATCGCCCGGTGGTCGCAGAGCACACCCGCGTCGGGCGGGACGTGGGCCGCCACCCAACGCGCGGATGCCACCAGCGTGGCCATGTCCCGGCCGCTACCGAGCAAAGGCGCCGTCTCACGCAACTGCACGCGCGCCAGCACCAGCAGCGCGACCAGCGGTATGAAGCGGACCAGCCGGGCCGGTCGCCGCAGCCCGGGCGCTGCCCATAACAGGACCAGCGGAACGATGACGTACACCAGCACGGTTGGAACCCAGGCGGCAGTGTGGAACGGCAGCACCGCAAGTGAGCCCAGCTCGCCCAGGGCCAGCGGCAAGCCGAGCACGACAATCACGGCGACGAGCAGCCAACGCAGGGCACGCAGGGATTGGTTCGCGCCCAGCCAGCGCCAACCGACGGCCAATCCGCTGCCGGCCGTCAACAGCAGCAGGGGCGCGAGCGGATATCCGAAACGCATAAAGCGGTACGGGAAAACCGCGTGCACGAACAGGTAACCCAAGGCGCCAACGGCAGCCACGACCGCCGCCGCATCCCGCCGAATCAGCAGACGTAACGTCCCGGCGACGGCGGCGAGCGCGAGGAACACACGCAGACCGCTGCGTAAGGCGTCGGGGTCGACGGCGGTCCACACCGGGACGAACAGTCGCGCCGGACTGAAGACCACGTCCAACACGGCGCGTGTCGCCCATGCAGGGTCGAACGCGGGGCGCTGAAGCAGGTGCTGTAGGTAGTGCTCGTCGCCACAACGGGACCAGGTAACTGCGGTCACGACCAGCCAGACGGCCAGTGGCATGGCGGCCACGACGCCCGCCCGCCAAGCGCGACGACGGGCCGGAGCCTGGAGCCGGTCCGCGAGCATCAGGCCGGGAATCAGGGCGGCGGTATCGAAGCGCGTCATGGTCGCCAGTGCGGCGGCCGCGTAAGCCAGTGCGCGGTATCGCGTGCCGGCCAGCAGCAAAGTGCCCAGAAGCGTCGTAATCAGCAACGGCTCGACGAGCAGCCAGGTCGTGCAGTACAGGCCCCACGGTAGAAAGAGAAAGGCCACGGCGCACCAGCGGGCGGCGTCGGAGCCGCCCGCGCTGGCTGGGCACCAGCGCCGGCCCAACAGGTACACGAGGATCGCATTGACCGGCAGGAGGATCACGTTGATCAGCTCCGCCGCCAGCCGCTCGGGCGGCGGGTCATGCACCCCGAGCTCGTGCAGCAGCGCCCCGCCGGTGCCGATCAAAAGCGGGTACACCGGCCCGCGCTTGAAGGTCGGGGGCAACTGGCCACGCACAAGGCACACACCGACCTCCGCCAATTCGACGAAATCGTTGTGCGGCTTGATGCCGTGCCCGCGCAGCGGAAGCGCCACAAACAGTCCCAGCAGGGTCAGCGCCGTCAGGTCCAGCGCAAGCACGACGCGCTGCCGCCGCGGCGACACCACCGTACAGGTCGTCGACGTGGGCCGCGGCAGCGCGGCGGTGGTCGGGCAGGCGGGCATGTCTGGGCGGTCAGGCACAGCCGGGAGGTTACCGCTCCGGGCGCTGCAGGGGAAACAGCAGCACGTCGCGAATGCTCGTGCAGCCCGTCAGCAACATGCACAGCCGGTCGATGCCGATCCCCAGCCCGCCGGCGGGAGGCATCGCATACTCCAGCGCCTCGCAGAAGTCCTCGTCCATCACACGCATCGTTTCGTCACCCTCCCCCGCCAGTTGCGCAGAGAGGTTCGCACGCTGCACCGCCGGATCGTTCAGCTCGCTGTACGCGTTAGCGATCTCGGTCGAGTGGACATACAGCTCGAAGCGCAGGGCCAGCGCCGGATCCGCCGGGTGTCGCCGGGTCAGCGGGCACAGCGGCGCGGGGTAGTCCAGAACGAATGTCGGGTGGATCAGGTGTGGTTCCACGAAGTCGCTCGAACAGCTTACCGATCACGACGGCGTCGGCGAGCTGCCCCTCCGGCCAGCCCAGCGCGCGCGCCCGCGCCCGCGCCTGGGAAATGTCCGTCAGCGGAAAGCCGACGTGTTCGGCAAACAGGTCCGCGTAGCGGCGGCGCGCCCACGGCGGCGTGTAGTCGATCTCGTGCTCCCCGTACGGGATCTTCAACCGACCGATCACATCCCGGGCGGCAGTGACCACGAGCTCCTCCGTCAGGTCCATCATGTCGTGGTAGTCGGCATAGGCCTGGTAGAGCTCCAGCATCGTGAATTCCGGGTTGTGACGCGGGCTGATCCCCTCGTTGCGGAAGCAGCGCGCGAACTCGAAGACCCGCTCCAGCCCACCCACCAGACACCGCTTCAAATACAGCTCCGGCGAGATCCGCAGATACAGCTTCATGTCCAGCGCGTTGTGATGCGTCACAAACGGCCGCGCCGCGGCGCCACCGTAGATGGGTTGCAGCACGGGCGTATCCACCTCGATGAAACCACGCACGAGGAGTCGTTGGCGCAGGGCCGCGATGATTTGCGACCGCAGCAGGAAGACCTGGCGCGAATGCGGGTTAGCGAACAGGTCCACGTAGCGTCGTCGATACCGGGCCTCGATGTCGGTCAGCCCCAGACGCTTCTCCGGTGGCGGACGAAGCGCCTTGCTCAGCAGCGTGAAGTGCGTGGCCCACAGCGTCAGTTCGCCGGTCTTGGTGCGACCGAGCTGGCCGTCGACGCCGATGATATCCCCGAGGTCCAGCAGCTTGGCCACCTGCCACTGCACCGCGCCAGCCGTGACGGGGGGCCGAACCCGGAGCGTCTTCCGCCGGGCGGCTATCCCCTTCCAGCAGCATCTTCTTCGACAGCCCGAACTGGAGATCGCCCGTCCAGTCGCGCACCGTCAAGAAGATCAAGCTACCGATGTCGCGATACAAAACCACCCGTCCCGCGGCCCGGTAGCGGCCTTCGGCACCGTCCGCGATCTGCCCCGGCGCCAACGCCAGCTTCTCCGCGGCCGCGCGAATCGCCGCGTGCGAGGTCGCTCCCGGAAAACGCCCCCCATACGGGTCCACGCCCAAAGCCCGGATCTTTTCCAGCTTCGCATGCCGATCGGCAATCTGGTCGCTCATGCGGCGTACTATAGCGTCGAGCCCGGCGGGGCGGAGCGCGCGTCGTGGTCCGCCACGGATCCGCCCGACGCCGGAGCCGCGCGAGAGGCGTAGTGGACCAGGTGCGAGTCCCCGTCGCGCAAGACCAGCTTCCGATCGGCCACGACGATCGGAATTGACACCTTCCGTTGTTGTCCGACGTCGAGTCGCACCGTGCCGCGGTCGATCGCGACGGACACGACGACCCCACGAAGAACAAGTTTGAAACGCAGTGCATTCCACTGCGGCGGCAGGGACGGGCGGATACGGAGCAGAGGCGCGTCGTCCGCTTCGTCGTGCCGAGCACTCCCCGGCAACCATACGCACACGCCGCCGAAGCCGAACACGGCGGCGAGCCATGCGCCGCCGCACGCCGTGCCGTGCAGCCCCGCGTACGTATCCCGGCGGCCGGTAAGACTTTGATCGAGGTCCTGGCCGCAGGTGAGGATGAAATTGCGGTACGCCGTCTGGAGATCCCCGACCTCGACGGCGCTGAGCGCGTTGATGGCGTAACTCATGGAGGAGAAGTTGAGGCTCTTGGCATAGTAGTACTCATGATTGGCCCGCAGCACCTCGGACGGGAACTCGTCCCGGAACAAAGCCAGTGCCATGAGGACATCCGGCTGGTTGAGCGCCTGGTACGGTGCCACGGTGACCCACCAGCGCTTTCGCTCATCCAGCAGGTCGGCCGGCGCCAGCGGCAATCGGAAGAAACCGGCACATTGCTCGTACCGCTGCGTGGCCGGGTCGAACAGCAGCTCCAGCCGCTCGGCCACGTGTCGCCAGTCCTGCGGTTCTTGCGGCCGCAAAGCCAGACGCTGGACGGCCGCGTGGTAGGCCGGCGGCGCGGCCGTTGCGCAGCGTTCGACCGCCCACGCGGCCCAGCGCAGATTCCACGCCGCCAGATAGTTGGTGCAGAAGTTGTTCGTGCTGTCGCAATGCCCCTCGTCGGGGCCCGCCACCTCGGCCAGCTCGTAGCGGTCGCGCTGCGGATCGTACGTCGCGCGCGAGGCGTAAAACCGGGCGGTCTCGACCAGGATGTCCAGTCCGCGCGTGTACAGGAACTCCTCGTCGCCGCTGACCTGCGCGTAAAGCAGCAGGGCATAAGCCACGTCGGCATTGATGTGGATGTTCGTGCGCACGAAGCGCCACCAGGGGCCGAGGCACTCTTCGCCGAGCGGACCGGCCTGCCACGCGAACTTCGCGCCCGCGTAGCCGAGCCGACGGGCGCTTTCCCGTGCCGGGCGCAGCCCCTCATACCGCCAGTTCAGACACGTCCGGGCCAGCTCCGGCCGCGTCATGGCGTAGAACGGGACGATGTACAGGTCCGTGTCGTAAAACGTGTTGCCCTGATAGTACTCCCCCGTCAGGAGTTTCACCGGGACACTGAGGCGGTCCGTGAAACGCGGGGCGGCCGCCAGCAGGTGAAACAGACAAAATCGCAGACCGAGCTGAGCCGGATCGTCGCCGTCGATCTGCACATCGCACCGCTCCCAGAGTTCGGCCCACGCCGCCCGCTGCTCCGCCAGCGCCGCTTCGAAACCCTGCGCGCTGGCCGCGTCCAGCTCCGCGTCCAGATCGGCAACCACTCGGTGCCGCAGGTCCTCCGAACAGGTCAGTACGACGTATCGCTCCAGCGTCACCGTCCGTTCCCGCTGCGCCACCCAGGCCCACCGCGTATACACGGCGTCGTGCTCGGCCACGCCGACCGGCGATTCGCACACGACTTCCGGTGCGAGCAACCGCTGCGCCACGCCCAGCCGCACGTCGTGGCCCCGGGCCGGCGTCCAGACGGTCATACGACAGCGCTCCGGCGGGTCGGTCCATAGCTCGCGGATCGAGAACTGCCGCTCGCCGGTCGTGTTGGAGCGCACGCGCCCGCTGATCCCCGCGTGCAGGCGAACTGGGGTGCGTTCGTGATCCAGCGGCGTCAGGCGATACCGCATGAACACGCGGTGCGGACGGCACAACGCTGCGAAACGTTCCATTTCCACGCGCGTCGTGCGACCCCAACCGTCGCGGTATTCGTAGCTATACCGATAGACGCCGGTGCGCAGGTCGAACACCTGCGCGAAAGCGGAGATGTGTCCGCGGGAGAAGGACACTTCACGCTCGTCCAAAAAAACCTGCACGAAGAGCGGATCGGGGAGGTTCGCCACGGCCGGGCTCTTGCCGGCCATGTCGAAATAGCGCGAATCGAGATAGGGCCGCGGTTCGGTCGAAAGGCGCAACAGGCCGAACATGTCCAGCTCGTCGTAGACCCCGTTGATCAGCGTCACGGGCGACTCGCCGTCCCGCTGCTCCGCGAGATTGCCTTTCAGACCGAGGTACCCGTTCGAAATCGTGCACACACTGTTCCACTGCGCCAGAACCTCCGGCGTGTACGTTGTGTTCACGACGCGCCAGGTGTCGTATTCGGACATAGACAGGCTCCATCGGGCCGAAGGTTCCGATTGTAGCGGCACGCCGCCCGCCGCAAGCGGACCACGGTTGACGCGGCACCGGAGGCGGGCGTGCAATACCCGACGATGGACGGGCTGCGGTGGTTCTTCCTGGAGTCGACGGCCGCGCTGGGGGGCACGCTGGCCGTCCTGCTCTTCGTGCTGCTGGTGTACTGGCGACGCAGCGGTCATGCCCTCCCGTTGCTGATCGGCCTGAGTACCGCGACGATCCTCCTGCTCGTGCAAGCGCTCGTCGTGACGCAGCGCGAACACGCGGATCGGATTCTGCGGCGGATCGAGAAGGACCTCGTGCGCGGGGGTACCAGCGCCCTGGCCGCCGCCCTGGCGCCGGACTTCGTAACCGATGATCCACACGACAGCGGGTTGCGACGGGCGGAGTTTCTGGACCTGGCCCGCGACTGGCTGCGCCGGGTGCTCGTCCACTGGCTGGAGCGCACAGACCTGCGGGTCGAAGACACGGCGCGCGATCGATTCGTGGCGTCGGCCGCCTACATCGCGGAAGTCGGGGCCGAGCAGTTCGGCGGGGTGTTTCGGTCGCGCTGGTCACTGACCTTCGTCCGCACGCCGGCAGGCTGGCAGATTCGGCATCTGCACCCGGAACAGATCGAAAATCGGCACGCTCCCCGGTGGCCGGCACTCACGCCGCCCTGACGGCTCCGTCGCTGCCGTCGACGCCTACGGCAGGTATCGTGCCGCGATGGGCATCCGCCGGCCGAACCCGAAGGCTCGCGACGTGACCTTCAACCCCGGCGCCGCCTGCCGACGCTTGTACTCGCTGGCGTGAATCTTGCGGACCACGTCGGCGACCACACGCGGGTCGTACCCCGCGGCGACGATCTCGGCCGGACTCTCCAGACGCACCTCGTACCGTTCCAGGATCGCGTCCAGGATTTCGTAGGGCGGCAGCGAATCCTGGTCGGTCTGATTCGGGCGCAACTCGGCCGAAGGTGGCTTGGTGAGCGTTCCCTGGGGGATGATTTCGCGACCGGCCCGTTCGTTGATGTGTCGCGCGAGCTGGTAAATCATGGTTTTGGGCACGTCGCTGATGACCGCCAGCCCCCCCGCCATATCCCCGTACAGCGTGCAGTATCCGACGGCCAGCTCGCTCTTGTTGCCCGTCGTCAGCAACAGGCCGCCGAACTTGTTGGACAGCGCCATCAGGATGACGCCGCGGCAGCGGGCCTGGATGTTCTCCTCGGTGACGTCCGGCGGACGGTCGGCAAAATGCGCGCGCAGAGTCTCTTCGAAGGCGGCATGGGTCGGCTCGATCGGGATGACCGAGAACCGGATGCCGAGATTGGTGGCCAGGGCGCGGGCATCTGTCAGGCTGTGTGCGCTGCTGAACCGGCTCGGCATGGCCACGCCGTGGACGTTCTGCGGTCCCAGCGCCGCCGCGGCCAGGCACGCGACCACCGCGGAGTCGATGCCGCCGGAAAGCCCCACGACGACCGACCGGAACCCACACTTCCGCACATAATCGCGGATGCCGAGCACCAGCGCGTCGTGCAAACCGGCCACCCCGCGGGGATGGGCCTCGCGCCGGGTCTCGTCCAGGCCGTCCAGGTCAACCAGTAATATGTCTTCTTCGAAGGCGCGTGCCTGACCGACCAGCCGTCCGGCCGCATCGACCACACAAGAGCAGCCATCGAACAGTAGCTCGTCGTTTCCGCCGACCTGATTGACGAAGATCAACGGGACATGCACACGACGCGCGTGGTCCGCCAGCAGCGCGAGCCGCAGATCGTGCTTGTCGAAAACGTACGGGGAAGCCGAAACATTGAAGATCAATTTCGCACCCGCCGCGGCGAGTTCGCGGATCGGATCGCAGTCGTACAGAGGCTGGCCGATCATCTCCTCGCGCGACCACATGTCCTCGCACACCGTGACGCCGAAGCGCAGCCCCTCGAACGTCGCGACCGGCTGCGGTCCGCCGGGCTCGAAATACCGCACTTCGTCGAAGACGTCGTAGGTGGGCAAGAGACGCTTTCGCCACCGGGCCAGGATCCGGCCGGCGTGCACGAGCGCGACCGAATTGTACAGCGGGCGGCCATACGGGCGATCCGTCCGCTCCGCAAAGCCGATCAGGGCCGCGACGTCGTCGGCCGCGCGGGCAATTTCCTCTAACGCTTCGAGATTACGCCCGATGACCTCGCGGCGCAGCAACAGATCCCGTGCCGGATACCCGATCAGCGTCTGCTCGGGAAAGACCGCCAGCCGGGCGCCAAGCGCCGCGGCCCGCCGCAGCCCTTCCAGCACTCGCGCGGTATTGCCCGCGATATCGCCGATCGTCGCATTCGTCTGGATCAGGGCCAGCTTCACCGAAAAGCCTCGTCCAACCGACACCCGGGCGCGGGCCCGTGTCCGGCGACTTCGTTGATCGGGATGATATCGCAACCCGGCCGGCCCGCGGCAGAGGACGCCCCCAGGAGTGTGCGGCGGTCAGTTTCCGGAGCCGAGGCGCTGGCGTATTTCCCCGGCGATGCTGTTATCCGGATCGATGAGAAGCAGGGCACTTGCCGCCGTGGCCGCCAGATCGCGTTGACCCGCTCGCCAGGCCAGCGCCGCCAACAGCTCGAGCGAAGTCGGATCGTGCGGATTCAGGCGCAGCGCATGCTGGGCGACGCGCACCGCGCCGCGCAGGTCGCCGGCAGCGGCCAACGCCCGGGCCAACAACCGCTGGGCCTGCACGTTCTCCGGTTGGGACCGCGCAATGACCTGCGCCTGGTCGCGGGCCGCCGCCGCCCGCCCGGTCGCCAGATACGCCTCCGCGAGTACCGGCCGCAACGGCTCGGCCCGCCGGTCGGACTGCTCGTTCAGCAACATCAGCAGAATCGGGATCGCTTCCTCATACTGCCCCGCGCGGTACAAGGCCAGCGCCAGACGCTCGCGAATGGCTCCATCCGCGTCCGGCGTGTCGGCCACGGCCCGCCACGCCGCAGCCGCGGCCGCCCAGTCGCCGAGCTGCTCATAGCACTCGGCCTGCGCCGCCCGGTACGCGCCGGTCCACTCGTGCTGCCCCGCGCAGGACTGGAGCAGCTCGAGGGCGGCCAGCGGCTGGCCAAGCTGGAGCTGCGCCTGGACAGCGGCGGCGACATACGCGAATTCCTCCGGCGCCAGGCGGACAGCGACGAGGTATGCCTCCAGCGCCTCTTCCCAGCGCTGCTGCTGCTGACGCACCACACCGCGCAGGTACTCGAGCTCGGCCTGCTCGTTCGCTGGGCCGCTCTGTGCCGTCACGTCGCCCAAGGCACGCGGCACCTGTTGCAGCAAGTCGGCCGCCTCGGTCACGCGACCTTCCGCGAGCAGCACGCGGACCCGCAGCGGCAGCACGCCCGGGTACTCCGGCTGAAGTTGCAGCGCTTCGTTGAGCTCGTTGGCAGCCGCGCGGACGTTCCCGGCCGAGAACTGGTCGGCCGCCAGCCGCACCTTCACCTGAGCCCGCGCCTGGTTCCACCGCCGGGCGGCCAGTTCCCGGGCCTGCTGTTGAGGCGTCTGGCATCCCGTCAGCAGAAACAGACCGGCCAGAGTGCTCAGCGCAGCTCGGCAGGAAGCGGTGCCGGGCGTCATGATCCGGGCTCCCCAACGTCGACTTCCGCCGACGGATCGCTACGGGCCCCTTGAGAAGAACGGGCAGCTCCGGGCGCGACCTCAACCCGTGGTCGCTCGAACGTGGGCCAGGGCGGCGGCGGCGCGGGCGTCGGCGTGCGAATCAGCTCCCAGATAAACGTCCGCATGCGGCCGCCCTCGTCATCCCACAGGCGTTCGCCCAGCAGACGCTCGCGGAGCTGTAGCGCTCCCAAATGCTTGGGATGATTGTTCAGTGTCATGTACACGTCGAGCAGCGCGAGCTGTGGCCGGCCGCGTTCCAGTTGCCGCAGCGCGTCCTGATAGAACGCCTGCGCCAGTCGTTCCCGGCCCGTGCCGACCAGTCCGCGGCGCATCCCGACCCGGACCCGCTCGATATCCTCCAGCAGGCCGCGGAAGACGGCCTGTTCCTGCTCATTGTGCTTCAGGATGTGCACCGTCAGCAGGATGATGACCTCCTCGCGGACCGTCTGATCGTTGCGACTGCCGAAGAGCAGCCCCAGGCCGGGTACGTCTCCGAGAACCGGAAACTGGCCGCGGCTGTTCAGAGCGCGCTCACGGAACAGGCCCCCGATGAGAATCGTGTCCCCGTCGCGGACCAGTATGTCCGCGTGCGCCTCGGTGGTTTCTTCGAACGGCAGGTTGGCCGTCGTGAGTCCGCCGTTGCTGTCCTTGGGGTGAACAATAAGGCGGACCGTGCCATCGTCGTTGATCAAGGGGCGGAACTTGATCTGCGTGCCGGTCTCAAGGAATTCGACCTTCTGAATAGCAGCGGTCTGAGTGACCATGGTCGTCAGATATCCGTCCCGCCGGCCGACGATCACCTCGCCCTCTTGCCGGTTGAGGGCCACGACCTTCGGGTTCGCCACTACCACCACATCGGTGATCTCTTCCAGGGCTCGAATGAAGGCGGCCACATTGTTCTTGATGATGCCGAAGTGAAATCCGGCCCCCTGCTCGGTGCCCCGGAAGCTGGTACTGACATTGAACGTCGTGTCCTCGAATTGGGCCGCCGGGAGTTGCCCGGTACTCAGATCGGCCGCCGCATTGCTGATCGACTCCACGTTCTGAAAGTCCACGCCGCCCAGCATCGTGAAGTTGATGCCGAACTGGTTGGACTCGTTCAGCGTGGCCCGCAGGACTGTGGACTCGATAAGAACCTGCGGCGGACGGCAATCGATTTCCGCCAGCAAACGAGCCGCGGCCTCCAGTCGTTCCGGGCGATCCGTGATGACCAGATAGTCACGCCCTGCCGCCCCCATCTTCATGCGGCCGCTGTCCGTCGCCGCCTCCTTCGAGTCCTCCCCGCCCTCGATCACGCTCGCCCCGCTGCTGAGCACCGCCTTCACCGCGGCCGCCGCCTCCGCCGGCCGGGTGTACCGCAGCGGAAACACGCGCGTCTGCGGCGGCGGCAGCAACACGGCTAGCTCCTCCGCCGTGCCGACAAACACCGTGTTCCCGGACGGGTAGTAGGCGAACTTGTTCGGCGTCAGGATGGCCTCCAGCGCCTCCTCCAACGTGACCGCATACAGATTGGCCGAGACCTTCCCCGTGACGCTCGTGCTCGTGACGATATTGCGGCGTGCCTGGTAGCTGAGGATTTCCAGCAGCGTGCCAATCTCCATGTCGCGGACATGGACATCCAGCAGCCCGGTTTCGTTGCGCATGACCGTGCGGTCGTCCAGCGGGGCGCGGGGCGGACCCGGCGGCGCTTCCGCCTCCTCGGCCTCCTCCTGGCTGCGGAGGAGTTGCCCAAGCAAGCCGGTCAACTTCTGAAGCGTGTCCGACGGGGGGCCATCGGTCGCGGCCGCGGGATCAGGGGTTTGCGCACCTGACAGCGCCGCGCAGGCGAGCAAACCCCAAACCAGTCCGCACGCCAGCCACCAGCGGCCAGCACCGCCAAGGCACGCGCCCAACCAATCTTCCACACGGCCGTGGCCGGCCGAAGTCCGGTCGCGGGTTTCCACAACCTGCCTCTTGATGTGGCCCCGCGGGCAACACACCTGCGATGGTGCTCGCCCCCAACGGTACCGAGCGATGCCGGTACGCGGGACGCACTGCTTGCCAAACCGCAATCGTTATAAGGCTCCATCGGAGGCAGGTTATCGGCGGCTTCAACAATCCGCGCACGCCCCAATCTGCGACGTCGGAACGCTGTCCTACCGGTCGGTTCTGCGCCCCCGTGGTCCGATAGGGTGTGTGCGGCGAGCTTTCCGCGGGACACTCGCGCCGCACGGGAAGGGGGCACCCGACCTGGTCGATGACAACAGCGGGCCCCCGCAGGGCGGCCAGCTTGCTATGCTGCCGAGCTACACACCGTCGCACCCCGTCCGTCCCCGCCGCCGGCAGGGCACGCCATTTTTGCGCGGTTTCAGCCTGATCGAACTGATCGTCGTCATCTGCATCCTCGCCCTGTTGGCCGCCGTAGGCCTGCCGCGACTGGCCAATGCGGCGGCCCGCACGCGGGTGGAAGCGGCGGCGCAGCGGATCGCAGCCGAACTTCGCGCCGCCCAAACGCGCGCCCGCCAGACCAGCGCGTCCCAAACGATCATCTTCGACTTGCTGACTCACCAGTGTCTTTTCCCCGGCCTGACCGACCCTGACCACCCAGGAACCCCCTTTGTCCTTGCGCTGGCGGGTCCGCCATACGAGGTGCGCATCGTGCGGGCCGATTTCGGCGGCGACGCCCAGCTCCGCTTCGACGGCTGGGGAGTACCCGACTCCGGCGGCACGGTAGTAATTCAGTGCGGCGAACACGCGCGCTCGATTGAGCTCGCGGCCGACAGCGGAGAAATCACGACCTCGACCGTGCCGGCGGTGCTCGACGAAGCGCTGGTTGAGATTCCAATCCCATGACCGCGGCGCGATCTACGACGGCCGGCCTCGTCAACCCGTGCGCCAGTCGCGCGCTGACCCGTCGCTGCGCGTTCGCCGACAGCCCCCGTGCCATGATGCTTGTGGAACTGGTGGTCAGCATGGCGATCGCCAGTCTGCTTGTGACGGGACTCGCCGCTGCTCTGGTGCTGGCCACACGGGCGCTGCCGCGCGAGGACCGGCCGACCGACCGCGTGCTCCGGACGAGCGAAGTCGTGGACTCGCTGCTGACCGAGCTTCAGTCGGCGCTACACGTCACCGAGCGCGCGGCGCGGGCCATCACCTTCACCGTCGCCGACCGCGACGGGGACGGCTCGCCTGAGCGCATCCGGTATTCCTGGAGCGGCGTGGTGGGGGATCCGCTCACCCGCCAGTACAAGACGGGGCTGCCGGTGTTGGTACTCGCACCGGTCCGCCAATTCGACATGGCATACGACGTGCAGTCAGTGAGCGAAACGTATCCCGGGCCGAGCGTCGAAGCCGCCGAGCAGCAGCTCAGCGCGAACGTCGTGGCCGTTGAGCTCAAAGCCTACACGGTCGACAACAAGAACTGGATCGGTCAGTACGCCGCCCCGCCCGCCGGAGCCGCCGCAGCCGGCTACCTCTCCTGGCGGATTACACGCGTTTGGCTTCTGGTGTGTCGGGCCGGGGGGGCAGACGACACGACACGAGTACAGGTCTGCGTCGCGAACGCCGACGGCACCCCTAGCAACACGGTGCTGGACGAGACCCCGTTGCCGGAGAGTGCCCTCAGTACGAGCTTCTCCTGGACGGAAATTACGTTTCAAAACCCCATTGGCGTGCCCATCAATCAGGGTCTGTGCCTGGTCTTGCGTCCAATCGTCGGCAAGCCCTCCATGCAGATTTGTTACGACAACCGGGGCGGGTCGAACCTGCTGGTGACCGGCGACGCCGGAGCTAAATGGACCCTTTACTCGGCCAAGTCGTGCCTCCATGTGCTCTACGCCCGGGCCGCCGCCCCGGGACCCAACCAGACCGCCACCCGTCGATACATTACCGGCGTGCGGCTGAGCGTGTCGGCGGGGACCGACACGGCGGCGCGACTGGACGTCCAGACCGCGCTGCCCAACGCGCCGGAAGTGCTATCCGCTGTGTGGGAGGCGGAGTTCGACACCGACCCGACGCGGCTGGACATGAACGCGGACGGCCAAGGGGACTGGGTCCGACAGGATGGTCTGCCGTTCGACAAAGGGACACTGCAAAGCGGCACGTGGAAAGCGGATAGCACGCTGCTCAACTCCCCGCAAAACGACTTTGCCGCTCTAACGACCGTCGAGCTGCGGTTTCGCAACGCGACCGCAGGGGGAAATGGAGCCGAATTTCTGATCAACGCCGACTGGACCGGCGACACCTTCGGTCCACTGACCGCGCGCCTGAAACTGCTAGGCAACGGCACGCAGACTCTCGAGCTCAGCGCCAAACGCGATGCCGCCAGCCCGGTCATGCTGCTTTCCGTTCCCGGCCTGCCGGCCGACTTCGTGACGTTGCGACTCTTAATCGATCCGGCTCTGGACACCGTGAACGTGCGGGTCAACGGTGCGGACAAAGGTACGTACCGATATTTCACGTTCGCGCCGGCCGGCGACACGCGCTGCGCCGCGCTTTCTTCGTCAGGCAGTCAGGCCTTCTTCGACTACGTGCGGGTCCGGGTGGCAGGGAGTGAACCATGACGTACCGCCTTCGTGTCCCGCCCGAACGGTCGCCAACTGCCGGCTTCACGTTGATCGAGTCCGTGATTTCGGTCGTCGTGGTCGGCGTGATGCTGGTGGCGGCGCTAAGCACCCTCGCGGTCGCAAGCCGGGCCCAGTACCAAACCTCCGAACGCCGACAAGGACTGGCTCTGGCCCAGATGCTGATGGCCGAGATCCTGCAACAGGCGTACGGGGACCCCGCGTATCCGCCTGGTTCCTTCGGGCTGGGTGAGGACGAGAAGACCGGAGATCGCAGCCGTTTCGACGACGTGGACGACTACGACCTCTGGACCGCCGAACCCCCGCAATACAAGAACGGAACGGTCATCGGCTGGGCGCGGAAGTACGAGCAGGCCGTGTCGGTCGCGTGGGTGGACCCGAACGCACCGGATCAGGTATCCCGCTCGGAGACCGGCCTCAAACGGATCGTAGTCACAATCCGTTGTCAGAAGCGCATCGTGGCTCAGCTCCGGGCCTATCGTTCCTGGGCGTGGGCGAACCCGGCCGAACTCCAGGGGGCGCCCCAATGATCGCTCCGCCACCCCGCCGCCCGCCGCTCGCCCGCCGACAACGCGCGACAATCTATGTCGCCGTCCTGAGCACCACACTGATCGTGGCCATCATCGGTCTGGCGGCGGTATTGGGCGCACGCCTGCTGCAACGGTCGACGGCACTCGCCCAAAACGCCGCTTTGGCCGACATGCAGGCCCTGGCCACTCTGGACCGATGTCTGTTGCGACTGGTCAACGACACCACCTGGCGAACGCGGTACGCGCACGACACGTGGACAGCGGCGGGAAGCGTGGACGGGGCGGCAACGAGCTTCAAGCTCGTCGATGAGCTGGACGGCAACCTGGCTAATGACCCGAATCAGCCGGTGCGACTGTACGCCCAGGCGGCCGTCGGCGAGTCGCGCCGCCTATACAGCGTGCAACTCCGTCCGCGCGCGCCCCGCAACCTGCTCCTCAACGCCGACATGGAGCTTGGCCTGTCCAACTGGTCCGGATCCGGCTGCCAGTTGGAGTCGGTCATCGACGACGTCCACGGTGGCACGCGGGCCCTCTACGTGCGCAGCCGCTCCAGCCCTTCCAGTGGCCCGCGCCAGGTGCTGACGACAACGCTCCAGAACGGCGCACCCTACAGATTCGAAATTTGGGTCAAGATGGACAGCGGGCCGCGCAACGTGCAACTCGTATTGGAAGTTACAGGCTCCGAGAGCGGAACAACCTGGTTCACCAGCAACGCGGCACCCGTCCCCGCCGCTTGGACCTTCATCAGCACCACCCTCACCCCCACCTGGTCGGGAACGCTCCAGTCCGCCGCCGTCTACGTGCTCACCACCGGCTACAACACCTCCTTCCGTATCGACGACACCTCGTTGACCAACGCCGACCCCCGCCGCACGCTGATTGTCGTGCCGGGCACGCTGCGCCGTGAAGTCCTGCCCTGAGCCGGTCCGCGCCGGGGCAGCGCTCCTTGTCAACCCAGGGTGCGGCCGCCGGCGCGGGTTGCCGATAGGCGTATAGGGTCGACAGCCTGCGCCGGAACGCTACGAGCCGTTCTGAGCGTACGGCCGCGGCGTGTGAGCCCGAAGGCGTCAACTGCGGGCGGAGTTCGACATGGCCGACACGAAGCCGGACGTCACAGGGAACAGGGGAGTTGGCAGGCAAGGCGCAGCCATTGCGCTGCTGACGATTCTGGCGCTCAGCCTGTCCGGATGCAGCGACGCGACGAAGAACCGGTTCCTCGCCGCCGCGTTGGAACCGTTGGGACAAGGCGCGCTGCAAATGTTCCAGGGGCTGATCGACGGACTCGTGGCGATCACCATGCCGCAGGCCGGCGAACCCGGCATGGACAGCACCAGCCAGTAACCGACCGCTCGTTCACGAGGTCGACGTCGCGGGCGCCGCGGGGGGCTTCAGCGGCAAAGCCAGAATCGCGGCCACCAGGCACATCACTCCGGCAGTCACGAACGCCAGGTGATAGTCGCCGACCGTGAATACCTTCTGAATGGCGGCGCCCGCCGCGTCGGTCGCCTGATACTGTACCTCCGCATGAACCTTCATCAGCCGGGCCGCCAGAAACGGGCCGACGATTCCACCGGCCCCATACGCCGTGAACATCCACCCGTAGTTGAAGCCGAGGTGTTTGGTGCCGTAAAAATCGGCCGTCACGGCCGGGTACAAAGCCAGATACCCACCGAAGCACAGACCCACCACGCACACTCCGACCAAATACAGGCCGTACGCGCGGAATGAGTTGAGGGCCAACATCGCCACGCCGCACAGCAGAAACATGATGATCAACGTGGCCTTGCGGCCGAGGCTGTCGGAGACCTTGCCCCAGAAAATGCGCCCCAGGGAGTTGAAGATGGCCAGGATGGCAACCGCCATCGCCCCAGCGGCGGCGATGGCGTTGAAGGTGTCGGCCGGGATCGGCGAGGACAGCGGCGCGATCGCAAAGGACTGCCAGACGGGCGAAGCCTTCATGATCACCTGAAGGCCCGCCGTACAACCGGCAAAATACGTGATCCACAGCAGCCAGAACTGGGGGGTGCACAGCATCTGGCGCGGCGTGAAGTCGACCCGGTGGGCCGGTCCGCTCGCCGGCTGCGGCGGGTTCCAGCCGGCGGGTTTGTATCCGGCCGGGGGATTGCGCAGGAACTGGGCGCCCACCACGATGGCCACCAGAAAGATCACGCCCAGCGCCAGAAACGTGTGGAACACGCCGAGCTTGGGCAGGGAGAAGAGATTCGCACCCACAAGTTGGTAATATCCGCCAGAAATGAGGGCCTTGGCTAGCGGCGCGAAAAAGAACGCGCCCGCCCCGAAGCCGGCTACTGCCAAGCCGGTAATCAGGCCGCGTTTGTCGGGAAACCACTTTACGCACGTCGCGATCGGGCACACGTAGGCCGCCCCGATGCCGATGCCGCCCAGTACCGCGTAGGTAACGATCAGCCACACAAGGGCGACCGCAGGCGAAAACTGCTCCGTGAAACGCGCCAGGATCATCCCCAGGCCGAGGATGATGCCGCCCAGCGTGGCAACGATGCGCGGGCCGAACCGATCCTGGAAGCGGCCGCCGAAAATGACGGCCAGCGCGAAGGCGGCCAGGACGATCTGAGCGGGCAGGGTAACCTGCGTCTCCGTCCACGATTGGAAGACACCCTTCAGCGGGGTCTGGAAGACGCTCCAGATATAGACTGCTCCCAAGCTGACCTGGATGATCAGGGCTCCGAGCACGACCCACCAGCGGTTCATAACCCGCTGAGGCAGCGCAACCTGCGTTGACATCGGCTCTCTCCTCGACACGCGCGGACTTGAGGGGCGTACGGCACGTTCGGCGGCCAACAGTGAGCCCGGCCGCGGGGTGCCGCGCCAGACCACCCCGCGGCCGAGTCAAGCGAACGTTCTGCCGCGCCCTGCACGAAAACTAACGCACCTTGAGCAGTTGCTCAACGACGGACGGGTCGGCCAATGTTGTCGTATCGCCGAGATCTTGCGTCTGGCCCTCCGCGATCTTGCGCAGGATCCGCCGCATGATCTTGCCGCTGCGGGTCTTGGGCAGCCCGGGGGCCCAATGGATGACGTCGGGTCGGGCGATCGGACCGATCTCCTTGGCAACGTGGGCCATCAGCTCCTTCTTGAGCGCGTCGGTGTACTCGAAGCCGACCTTCAAAGTCACGTACGCATAAATGCCTTGTCCCTTGATCTCGTGCGGGTAACCAACCACCGCGGCCTCCGCCACCGCCGGGTGGGAAACGAGGGCGCTCTCGACCTCGGCGGTTCCCAGCCGGTGGCCGGACACGTTGATCACATCATCGATGCGGCCGGTGATCCAGTAGTAGCCGTCTTCGTCCCGTCGACAGCCGTCACCCGTGAAGTAGTAGCCCGGCACGCGGCTGAAGTACGTCTCCTTGAAACGCTCATGCTGCCCGTAGACCGTACGCATCATTCCAGGCCAGGGCTCGGCGATGAACAGCGCGCCGGATGCCGGGCCTTCCAGAATGCGTCCTTGGTCGTCGATGATGACCGGCTTGACGCCGAAGAAGGGCAGTGTGGCCGAGCCCGGCTTGGTCGGGATGGCCCCCGGCAGGGGCGTGATGAGGATGCCGCCGGTTTCGGTTTGCCACCAGGTATCGACGATGGGGCAGCGTTCCCGTCCAACGTGCTTGTGGTACCACATCCAGGCTTCCGGGTTGATCGGCTCGCCGACAGTGCCCAGCAGTCGGAGGCTGGAAAGGTCATGCCCCTCGACCCACTTCTCGCCCTCGCGCATCAGAGCGCGGATGGCGGTGGGGGCGGTATAGAATTGGTTGACCTTGTACTTGTCGACCACGTCCCAGAAGCGGCTGGGGGTCGGATAGGTCGGAATGCCCTCGAACATCACGCTGGTGGCGCCGTTGCACAACGGGCCGTAGACGATGTACGAGTGGCCGGTGACCCACCCGATATCCGCCGTGCACCAGAAGATGTCGCCGTCGTGATAGTCGAAGATGTACTTGTGCGTGACGGCGACAAAGACCATGTACCCGCCGGTGGTGTGCAACACGCCCTTGGGCTTGCCCGTCGAGCCGGACGTGTAGAGCATGAACAGGGGGTCTTCCGCGTCCATCCACTCCGGGTCGCACTGGGCCGGGGCATCCTTCATGACATCGTGCCACCAGTGGTCGCGGCCGGGCTTCATGGTGGTCGGCACCTTGTCGCCGACGCGCCGGAAGACGATACAGGTCTCCACGTTGACGCCCTGCCGTGCCGCCATCTCCATGGCCTGGTCCGCGTTCGCCTTGAGCGTGACGGCCTTCGCGCCGCGGAACACGCCGTCGGTCGTGATCAGCACCGTGCCCTTGGAGTCCACGATGCGGTCGGCCAACGAGTCCGGGCTGAAACCCCCGAACACAATCGAGTGGATCGCCCCGATGCGGGCGCAGGCCAGCATCGCAATCGGCAGCTCCTTGATCATCGGCATGTAGATCGAGACGCGATCGCCCTTCTTGACGCCGAACTTCTTGAGCACGTTGGCGAACTTGCAGACCTCGGCGTGAAGCTGCCGGTAGGTGAGCTTGGCCTCTTCGCCGGGCTCGTTGCCTTCCCAGATGATTGCCACCTGATCGCCGCGCGTGTCCAAGTGGCGATCGAGGCAGTTGTATGTGATATTGGTCTTGGCGCCGAGGAACCACTTGATGGAGATTTTGTCCTTCCACTCGTACTCGCGGACCTTGGTCCACTTCTGTTTCCAGTAGAAGCCGTGGGCGATCTCGCCCCAGAACCCCTCGGGGTCCTGAATCGAGCGCTCATACATGCGCTGGTATTCCGCGAACGACTTGATGTGCGCCCGCTTTGCAAATTCCGCAGGCGGGTTGAACTTGCGAACAACGGCGGCCTCTTCCTGCTGGGGCATCGTACTCTCCTCTAGGTGCTTCCCTCGGTACGCTCTGTCGCCTGCCGGCGCGACCCGTCCCGGGGCCGACGGCACCCGCGGGGCACGCGGCGCGGATCCACTCATACTTATCGGCACCGGCGACGCAGCACGCTACGGGTGTGCCCGCCCTCCGCGCGTCCCTACCCCCCGAAGTCAACCTGGCACCGCCCGCCCTGCACAAGCCGGAGCAGGGAACCGGCGGACCCGATACAGCCTACACGCGGCCCCTCTACAGGGCTTGTGGGACCTGCGCACGAATCCGCTGCGGGCACAGCCGCGGGCGCGTCGCCCGCGCCGAAAACCTAACTTATAGCGACTTAGAGACCCCGCCGCAAGCCGCCCGCCCGTTCTGCCATACCCGTCCGAAGGTCCGTCAAGGTCGGGCAGCCTACTTGGCCAGCAGACGCTCCGCCGCCTCGACCAACTGCTCCATCCGGAACGGCTTGGTGAGGTACGCGTCGACCCCCAGCGCCTCGGCGTACTGGCGATGCCGCTTGCCGGCATTGCCCGTGATCATGATCACGCGCGGGCCCTGACCACGCGGCTTGCCCTGGCGCATCTTCTCCAAGACGAGGAACCCGCTCTTGCCGGGGAGCATGATATCGAGGATTACCAGGTTCGGCTGCAGCTCTTCGGCCTTGGACACCGCCGCGTTGCCATCGGTGGCCGTGTGAATGCTGGCGCCGGTGTCGGTGAGGGCCGTAGTGACAGCGGTAAGGACATCCGGATCGTCATCCACGACCAGGATCTTCTTGTCCGGGAACTTCTGCGTCACGTGATTCTCCTACACGGGTATACAGTGTAGTATTGCCGCGGTTGCGTGACAATCCGGGCGCCGGAGTCATGAGCGGCGATCATGCGAGGATGGAGCGCAAGACATGGACGAAACGCGTCGTAACATGTGGGTGGGCATCTTCGTGGGTTGCGGACTGCTGGCACTGGGCGTCTTGATCGTGCTGTTCGGACAAGGCCCGACCTGGCTGAGCGGCGGGCGGTACCGATTGCACGTGCTGTTCGAGCACGCCGGAAACATCCGGGTCGGAAACCTCGTGACCGTGCGCGGCATGCGCGTCGGCGAGGTGGTGGACATCGATCTGGTCGATCCCCGGCGACTCGACCAGGGTGTTAACGTGACTTTGTCGATTCGGAACCGGTACCGAGACTCCATCCGCGAGGGCGCCTACGCCGAAACCGGGGAGGTCATGTTCGGCCAAGGCCGGCCCCCAATCGAGATTTACCCCGGGCCCACGGACGCCCCGGCGCTGGGCGAGGGGGCTTGGCTCAAAGGCCGCATCCGGCCGGCCCTGGACTCGGTGTTCCGGCCGGACCTCGTGCAGACGTTCCAGAACATGGCCCAACACATCAGCGACGCCGCCGAAGCGCTTACTCCCGTCTTGCAGGAGCTGGAAGACGTCATTCAGAAGCGGTCGCCCGAGCAGGTCGACCAAGGATTCGCCCAGGGCAACATCTCCACCGCGGTGGCGCGGCTGGACAGCTCGCTCAAGCACTTCAATGACGTGCTCGGCGATCCGAACGTGAAGAGCGAGTTGCGGGTCGCGGTGTCCAACGTGAAAGACATGACGGAGAAGGGTCAACGCGTCATGAGCGAGCTCGAAGCCGCGGTGCAGGATGTGCGGCAAACGATCGGCGACGTACGCGGCTTTGTCGACAAGGCCGACCAGAAGATCGAGAATTTCGACGCCCGCGTCACGGAGGTCGCGCGGGCCATGGTGGACACGCTGGACCGCATGGACCGGTTCTTGGACAGCCTGAATGCGGTCGGCCAACAGATGGCGGCCGGCGAGGGGAACATCGGGCGGCTTTTCATGGACGACAAGCTGTATGAAAGCATGCTGTTGACCGCTCAGCGCCTTTCGCTCGCCGTGGAGGAGTTTCGCGCCCTGGTCGCCGAGTGGCGACAGGGCAAGATCCGGGTGGCGTTCTAGGGCACAGCCGGTCAGATCGTGCGCAAGGACATCAAGAGGCGTTCGAGCAAACCCAACCGGCGTTGGCTGACGAGGGGTAAAACTTCCCTGTTGGTCGCCACGGTCGCGTACAACGCGCTGGAATCCGCAGCCGGCGACGGATTTTCCGCACCCGCTCAAGGCGGAGGCCAAGGGAAACGTTTAGTCCATCGGTCGCCAGGCTTCGTGCGGGGTGCTGTCAGGACGGCCCCTGCCGGGTACAATCCGCGGCACGCGTCTTGCACGCGGCCCTAGTTGGCGAGCACGCGGCCCGACTGTCGGCCGGCAGCGGCTAGCGAAGAGCACGCGGGCCAGCCGACAACAGCAAGCACAGTTTGCCGAGACGCGTCTGCATCTGGGTGAGTCATGGTCGAGATCACGATTCACGGGCGTGGCGGACAGGGCGGGGTCACACTGGCCAAGCTGCTGGCGTCCGCCTACTTCCTCCGCGGCAAACAGGTCCAGGCCTTCGGGGTGTACGCGGCGGAGCGCTCCGGGGCCCCGGTGCAAGCCTTCGTGCGGATCGACGACGAGGAAATCACAAACCACAACCAGGTTCGGACCCCCGACCACGTTATCGTGCTCGACCGGACCCTGATCGGCCCGCGTGTCCTGTCGGGACTCAAACCGGAAGGCTGGATCATCCTGAATTCACCCGAGTCTCCGGAGGCATACGCCGAACTATTTGCCGGCCGGCGGGTGGCCACCGTGGACGCGACGGCCATCGCGGTCGCCAACGGGCTGGGCACCAAAGCCGTCCCGATCGTCAACACAACAATGCTCGGGGCGGTGGCGAGGGTCCTGGGACTGGAAATACGCGACGTTGAAGGTGCGATGGACCTGCTCGGGTTCGGCGGGCCAAACCTGACCTCCGGACGGCAGGCCTTCGAGCAAGTTCGCACCGCGCACCTGCAAGGCAAGCCTCAGATCGCCGGCGCCCCACGCAAGAACGATCGCGTGGCCAGCATCCTCGATCCGGACTTGGGCGGGATGCCCGCGATTCAGACCGGGGACTGGGCTACGCGGCAGCCGCGGCGGCGAGAGCTCACGCCGCCGTGCAACAACGGCTGCCCCGCGGGTAATGACGTGCGCGGTTTTGTGCAGGCGACGGCGCGGAAGGAATACGACACGGCGTTGGAGATCATCCTGCGCACGTCACCCTTTCCGGGCGTCTGCGGACGTGTCTGCCCGGCCCCGTGCATGGAAGCGTGCAATCGACGGGAGCACGATGAGGCGGTAAACGTCCGAGAGATCGAGCGGTACCTGGCGGATCATGCCCGCTGGCCGCAGGTGCAGAAGCCGACGCGGGCCGAGAAGGTGGCTGTGATCGGTTCCGGACCCGCCGGTCTGAGCTGCGCCTACCACCTCGCGCGTCTCGGGTACCCGGTCACTCTGTTCGAGATGGGCGCTGAGCTCGGCGGTGTCATGCGAACCGGCATCCCGGCCTACCGCCTGCCACGCGACGTCCTGGATCGTGAGATCAGCTTCATCCTGCGGCACGGTGTCGAGGCACACACGAATCAGCCCATCGACCGAGCCCGCTTGCTGGAGCTGACGCATCAATTCGCCGCGGTGTTCGTGGCGACCGGACTGCGTGAGTCGCGGGCTCTGAACCTGGGCCCGCTGTCATCGCGGATCGTGGTCCAGGGAATCGACTTTCTCGATCGCGCCCGCCGGGGGCAGGAGAACTTGATCGGACAGCGAGTGGTGGTGATCGGCGGGGGGAACACGGCCATGGATGCAGCACGCTCCGCCCGGCGGCTCGGCGCGCGACACGTGCACATCCTGTACCGCCGTACGCGGGCCGAGATGCCCGCCATTCGCGAAGAAATCGAAGAGGCGCTCGAAGAGGGCATCGAGCTGACGGAGCTGGTCGCGCCGCTTCGGTTGCACGAGGATGCGCAGGGCCCTGTCCTGACCTGCCAGCGCATGCGGCTGGGGGAGCCAGACGCCTCCGGCCGACGGGCACCGGTGCCGATCGAGAGCGAGGATGCCCAGTTCGAGGTGCGGTGCGACAAGGTCATCCTGGCGCTGGGGCAGACGCCGGATCTGTCCATCTTCCCGGAAGGCGCCGAGGTGCGTGAAGACGGGCGGCTCCTTGGGTTGAGCGGGGCGCCGGTGTTGGCAGGGGGAGACCTGGCAACCAACGAGGGGACGGTGACGGCGGCGATCGGCAGCGGGCGACGGGCGGCCTGGCACATCCACCGGACGCTGACCGGCGAGGATCTCTTTCCCCGCGAGCGCCCGCCCGTGGCGGAACCGGAGTACATCGCTTTGCACGTCTTCCAGCACGTGCCGCGCGAGCGGGGGGTCGTCCTGCCGGCAGCGGTGCGGCGGGGGAGCTTCACGGAAGTGCGGCTCGGGCTGCTGGACGAGCCGGGGCGGCCAGCGGCAGCGCTGGAGGCGAGCCGGTGCTTCAGTTGCGGCGTGTGCAACGAATGCGACCGCTGCCTGACCTATTGTCCCGAAGGGATCTTGGTGCATCGCGGACGGGGGAACTACGAGTTCGACTACGACTATTGCAAGGGCTGCGGGATCTGCGCGTCGCAGTGTCCGCGCGGCGTGGTGTATATGGCGGAGCTGTAGCGCGGCCGACAGTCCACGGCCGAGGGAGACCGAGGTGGCACGCGAGCTGGAGACAGGCAACCACGCGGCGGGGTATGCACTCGCGGTGGCCGGCGAAGCCAACCGCACGGCGCGGGGGGCAATCTGCGGCGCGTACCCCATCACGCCTCAGACGGAGATCGTCGAGTTCCTGCGGGACTTCCCGTTCACCAAGGGGCGGGTCGTGCCCGTGGAATCGGAACACAGCGCGATGGGCGTCTGCATCGGCGGATCGCTGGCGGGCGCCCGCGCTTTCACGGCCAGTTCGTCCAATGGGCTGGCCTACATGACCGAGAACATCTTCGCCGCCGGCTACTATCGACTGCCGATCATCCTGATCGGCGTCAACCGCACGCTCGGCCCCCCGTGGAACATCTGGACGGATCAGGGCGATACGCTCGCGCTGCGGGATGCGGCGTGGTTGCAGTTCTACACGGAGTCGCATCAGGACCTTGTGGACACAATTCTGCTGGCCTTCCGGGTCTGCGAAGATCACCGGGTGCTGCTGCCGGGGATCGTGGCCGAGGACGGCTTCGTGGTCTCGCACACGCAGATGATCGTGGACCTGCCGGAGCAGGACCTCGTCGATCGCTTCCTGCCGCCGCTGGATCTGCCGCATCGGCTGCGGGGGCGCGGGGTCACGGTGGGGGGGATGACCTATCCGCACGAAACCGAGCGGCACCGGATGGAGATCCAGGCTGCGATGGAGCGGGTGCCGGAGGTGCTGGCCGAGGCGCTGGACGAATTCGAGCGCGTCTTCGGGCGACGTCCGCACGGGGCGCTGTCCGCCGAGTACACGGAAGACGCCGAGCTTGTGCTGGTCGCCTGCAACACCATGGTGCGTACGCTGCGCAACGTGGTGCGCCGCCGACGGGCGCAGGGGCAGAAGGTCGGGCTGGTCAAGATCAAGATGTTCCGCCCCTTCCCCCGAAACGAATTTGCCCGGGCGATCGGCCCCGCCCGCAAGGTCGGCGTGCTCGACCGCAACCACTCGCCGGGCTCGGGCGGAATCTTCTGGCCCGAAATCGTCACCAGCCTGCGCGACCGACCCGAGGTCCTCGTGCAGGACTACGTGGTCGGACTCGGGGGTGGCGACGTTACCCCCGCCGTCCTCGACGAAATCGTCGACGACCTGGCCGGTCGCCAAACCGCGGCCGATCCCGTTTGGAAAGAGGTGCTGACGTGACTACGGCAACGACCGCCCCTCACGAACTCCGCTGCGACGGAATCCTGCGCCCGGGCAACACCAACTGCGCCGGGTGCGGCATGTCCATCGGGCTACAGTGGCTCGAGCAGGCGCTCGGCGCCGAGCGACCGACACTCTGCATCCCCGCCTGCTGTGGCATCGTCACCGCCGGGGCGTTCCCCACGAGTGCGTACGGCGTGCCCACCGTCGCCTGCACCTTCGCCAGCGCCGCCTCGGTCGGCAGCGGCATCTCCGCCGTCTACGCCATGAATAATGAGGACCAGCTCACGATCTGCTGGACCGGCGACGGCGGAACCTACGACATCGGAATCGCCACCTGGTCCGCGGCCGCCGAACGCAACGAAGACCTGATCTACATCTGCTACGACAACGAGATCTACGGCAACACCGGCGGACAGCGCAGCAGTGCCACGCCGCAGGGCGTCAAGACCAGCACCACCAGCCGCGGTAAAGCGGAGCCCAAGAAGGACATCCTGGCCATCGCGGCCGCGCATCGGATTCCCTACGCGGCGACGCTGTCGATCGCCCATCGCGACGATTTCGTGCGCAAGGTGCAGACCGCCCGGCGGATGAAAGGCTTCCGGTTTTTGCTCATGCTGTCGCCTTGTCCGACCGGCTGGAAGTCCGAGCCGGGCGAGAGCGTGGACCTGATCCTCACCGCCGTCCGCTGCGGGTTGTTTCCGCTGTACGAGGTGTTCGACGGGCGACGCTACCGGATCAATGCCCGTCCGGACGGCACGCCACTGGAAGACTATGTCCGTCGGCAGCGACGGTGGCGGTCAGAGCAGCTCGATCTGGAAGCGATCAAAAACGCAGATCCGCGAGAACTGGGCGTACCTGGAGACGATGGCACGCGTCTTTCCGGCCCGGGAGACGGAATAACGCCTCCGTCCGTGGCGGGGAAACGGTCGGAACTGGCGGGTTACCGGTTCCGGTTCATCGCCAGGAACTTCTCGTTGATCCGCAGGCACGCGGCCATCAGTTCGGGCTCGTAGCCGCGCTGCCGACAGGAGTAGACGATCGCGTTGCAGTCCTTGGGCAGGCACTTGCCGGAGAACCCGCGCGCGTCGGGATAGACGAAGGTGTGGTCGCGGCTGATCCGCGGGTCCGCCAGCCACAACTCACGAAGCTGGTTGAAATCCACGCCGTGCGCCTTGGCGATATCGTAGAACTCATTCACGAAGGTGACCTTAACGGCGTAAAAGGCATTCTCCATGTACTTGCAGACTTCGGCCGTGATGGCGTCGCCGAAGTAGAAGCGGACGTACGAGTTGTAGTAATGCTTGTAGAAGTCGGCAGCGCGGGACACGTCTTCGGGCGTGCCACCGAGCACGATGAACTCGCGTTCCGCCATGTTGCCGAAGACGTGGGCGACCGTCTCGCCGAGGTACTCCGGCTGGAAGACGATGTGTTTGCCATACTTCTGGCGCAGCCGATCGGTGGTCCCTGGAGCAACGGTCGAGCGGATAATGATCAGCGGGGCCTGGATCCAGGCGACGACCTCTTCGACGATGGACGTGTCGCAGCTCCCATCGGCCTTCATAGGCNTTGGTACGCAGACGAACACCGTATCGCACAGGTTGATCTTGTCCTTGTTGCCGGCCAGCTCCGGCTTGTAGGGGTCATAGACGACCGTATCGGGGCCGCACAGCTTTACCATCGCGCTGCCTACGACCCCGCCGCCGACTACGCCGACTTTCGGTTTCGCCACGCGCTCACCTCCAGCGTTACAGGCTTCCGGATTCCGTGCTCCGTTCCCCGCGGGCACGTCTACAGCCCGGTTGCATATCGGCTGCGACGCCGCCTGTCAATCGCGGCTCGCGCGCCGCGGCCGGCCCGCAAGGTCAGTCATAGACCGGCGCCGGCGGCGGCAAGGGCGTGAAGTGTCGTCGACAGCGGGGCTCATACTCTTGGGGCCCACCAACCAGTTGCCCGTCCACCACCGGCACCATGCGCTGGTGAAACTCGGCCGGCTCTCCGCAGACCGCACACGCGGCATGCCGCTGTTCAACCTCGTGCGCCAGCGCTTTGAGCTCGGGCAGCGGCGGGAACGGCTGGCCCCAGGTATCGTAGTCGATGCCCGCGACCATCACGGTCTTGCCCTCCGCCACCAGCGCCGCGCAAAGCGCCACCAGCGGGCGACCGAAAAACTGCGCCTCGTCGATCCCCACGACTTCGGCGTCGGCCGCACGTTGTCGCAGCTCGCCGACGTTCGCCACCGCGCGGGCGGGGAAGGTTCGGCCGTCATGCGTACGCAGATAATGGGGGTCGTAGCGGGTGTCCAACGGATGCTTGCAAGCCACCACTCGCCGGCCGCGGCTTTGGGCTTCCTCCAGGCGGTCGATCAGACGCCCCGTCTTGCCCGAGAACATGCAGCCTGCAATGACAATCAGGCGCCCTAGGCCGCCTGCCGCCCGCTCGCCGGTGCCGGACGTCACGGTCTCTGCTCCCGGGTGTCGGAACCGGGCGGCTCGGCGGCCCGCAACGCCTGCACCGCCGACATGAAGGCGTGTACGCGCTGGAGATCGATCGCATTCGACCACAGCCCGTCGACCTTCAGGCTGGAACCGACGATGAACACGTCCGCGTGCGGCCAATAGTGGGCGAGATTGTCGGCGGTCAGTCCGGACCCGATGCATACCGGGATGCGCACCGCCTGTCGGACGGCGCGTACCTCGTCAACGCACGCCGGCCGCCCCGTCGCCACCCCGGTGACCACCAGCGCGTCCGCGCCGAAGAATTCGGCCGTGCGGGCGGCCTCGGCCAGCGGAACGTCGGCTGTGATCGCGTGACTGGCATGCTTCTTCTTCACGTCCGCCCACAGACCGATGGCCTCCGCCCCGATCTGCCGACGATAGCGCAACAGCGGACCGGCTGCCGCCGTCGGCATCAGACCTTCATCCGCCACGTGGGCATACGCGAAGTTCTCCACCCGGACAAAGCACGCCCCGCACGCCTGCGCCACCGCCAACGCCGCCTGGTTCGCCCCCGCCAGAATCTGCACGCCCAGCGGCAGCGAACACACGCGCCGCACCGCAACCCCGACGGCCGTCATCGCCGCCACGATCTCCGGCCCGACCGCCCCGCACAGGTACGGCACGTCGTGCATGTTCTCGATCAGCACCCCGTCAAACCCCGCCTGGGCATACAGGGTCGCTTCCGCCACGGCCTGGTCGATGATGCGTTCGAACGGTCCCCGATAGCGCGGCGTGCCGGGCAGGGCCGCGACATGGATCATGCCGACGATGGCGTGTGCCTGTTTGAAAAGGTCCACGCGCCGCATTGTACGGGGCCGCGCGTCGGTCGGCGATCGGAGGACCGACGTGGGAGCTGCCAGCAGGTCGTCGGTCCGGCGCTCACCAGGTCGTGCCCTGCGGGCCGTCGCGCAGCTCGATTCCCAGAGCGGCCAAGCGCGCGCGAATCTGATCGGCCAGCGCGTAGTTCCGGGCCTGCCGAGCGTCGTTCCGCAAATCCACCAGAATCTGGATCAACGCATTCCGCTCCTGCTGCGCTGCCGCCCCGCCGCCGGTTTCCTGCCACTTCAGTCCCAGTACATCCCCGACCATGCGGTGCATCAACAGGTGTGCGGCGACCAGGTCTTCGGCGGGGGCCGCCTCGCGGATCCAGGTTCCCGTCTGCCGCGTGAAGTCGAAGACCGCGGCCAGCGCCGCGGCGGTGTTGAAATCGTCGTGCATCGACTCCGTGAAGCGGCGCGCCATGTCGGCCAAGGCAGTGCGGACAGCTTCGGACCGGGCTGCGGCGGCGCAGGACTCCAGCGGCGCGGCCGCGGGCACTGGCCCGCTGCCGTCCCCACGCGCGCCGGTCGCACCCGTGTCTGTGCCGCGGACGGCAACCGCCTTGTCCAGCTCGCGGAGCGCATCTCGCAGGCGATAAGAGCCCGCCTCGGCGGCCTTCAAAGCGTCGTTGGAGAAATCGAGCGGGGCCCGGTAATGGCTCGTCAAAATGAAATGCCGGATGACGGCCGGCTCGAAACGGCGTTCCACCAAGAGCTGGCCGGCCCGGTCGTACAGCGGTTGCGGCGTGTAGAACAGGTCCTTGAGGTAGACCGAATTGCCGAGGCTCTTACCCATCTTCTGGCCGTTGATCGTGACCATGTTGTTGTGAAGCCAGTAGCGGCAGAAGGGGCGGCCGGTCGCGCATTCTCCCTGGGCGATTTCGCATTCGTGGTGCGGGAACTGGTTTTCGAGACCTCCGCCGTGAATGTCGAGCGTGTCCCCGAGGTACTTTTGGCTCATGACAGAGCATTCGAGGTGCCAGCCCGGGTAGCCCTCTCCCCAGGGGCTGGGCCAGCGCATGATGTGGCCCGGTTCGGCCCGCTTCCAGAGAGCGAAATCCGCGGGGTTGCGTTTCTCGGGGTTGACCTCGATGCGGGCGCCGGCCTCCAGTTCCTCGATCGAACGCCCGCTGAGCCGCCCGTAGTGGGGGAACGACGTGACATCGAAGTACACCGAGCCGTTGACAACATACGCGTGGCCTTTCTCGAGCAGCTTGCGGACGCACTCGATCTGCTCCGGAATGTGTCCGCTGGCACGCGGGCTGATGTCCGGACGCAGCACGTTCAGCGCGTCCATGTCCTCGAAGTAGCTGCGGGTGAACAGCTCGGCGACCGCCATCGGGTGCAGCCCGCGGCGACGAGCCTCGGCAATGACCTTGTCCTCACCGGCGTCTTCGTCGTTCTCCGTCATGTGCCCGACGTCGGTGATGTTCTGAATGTAGACAACCTGAAATCCGCAGACCCGCAGCCAGCGCAGGATCGTGTCGAAACTCACATAGCTCTTGGCGTGACCGAGGTGACTGTGCCCGTACACGGTCGGCCCGCACACGTACATGCCGACCCGGGGCGGATTCAGCGGCGTAAACTCCTCCAGCCGACGGCCGAGCGTGTTGAAAACCCTCAATCCCATCGCGACACCCTCATCCACGCGCCGCGCCGATCGGCGGCACGTCCCGGCGCTCAGCGCGACCTCATTGTAGCGCCGGCGCTGACCGGTCCCCGCTGACCGCTATTCGCCGTAGCGGGCGATAATCTCGTCCCGCTTCTTGCCCAGGATTCCATACTTTCGGCCGACCTTGGTGAACGCCTCGATGGCGCGGTCGATGTGCTCGAAAGTGTGGGCGGCCGACATCTGGCAGCGGATCCGCGCCAGCCCTTTGCCCACCACCGGGTAGAAGAACCCGATCACGAATATGCCCTCGTCGTAAAGGTCGCGGGCCATGTCCTGGCTCAGCTTCGCGTTGTAGAGCATGATCGGGACGATCGGGTGGTCGCCGGGCTTAATATCGAATCCGGCTGCGGTCATGCCCTGGCGGAAGCGCTGCGTATTCGCCTCCAGCCGGTCGCGCAGCTCCGTCGTCTCGCTGATCAGATCCACGACCGCAATGGACGCCTTGACCACGATCGACGAGACCGTGTTGCTGAACAGATACGGCCGGCTACGCTGCCGCAGAAGCTCGATGATCTCCTTGCGTCCGGTGGTGAACCCTCCGGACGCGCCGCCCAGCGCCTTGCCGAGCGTGCCCGTAATGATGTCCACGCGGCCCATGACGCCGCAGTACTCTGTGGCTCCGCGGCCCGTCTTGCCGATCACGCCGGTGCAGTGGGCGTCATCGACCATGACCAGCGCATCGTACTTGTCGGCCAGCTCGCAGATCTTGTCGAGCTGAGCGATGGTCCCGTCCATCGAAAAAGCGCCATCGGTCGCAATCACGCGATAGCGGGCATTCCGTGCCTCGCGCAGCTTGGCCTCCAGATCCGCCATATCGTTGTTCTTGTAGATGTACCGCGTTGCCTTGCAGAGCCGGATGCCGTCGATGATCGAGGCGTGGTTAAGCTCGTCCGTGAGGATGGCGTCCTCCTTGCCGAACAGGGGCTCAAAAACCCCGCCGTTGGCATCGAAGCAGGACGAATACAAGAGTGTGTCTTCGGTGTGGAAGAAGTCCGAGATCTTCTTCTCCAGAATCTTGTGGATGTCCTGGGTCCCGCAAATGAAGCGCACGCTGCTCATGCCGTAGCCGTGCGTGTCCAGCGCTTCGCGTGCCGCCGCGATCACCTTGGGGTGCGACGACAGCCCCAGATAGTTGTTCGCACAGAAGTTCAGCACCTCCCGCGGCGGGGCCCCCGGGGGGTACTCGACGCGGACCACGGGGGCCTGGGGCGTCAGGATGTACCGCTCCTCCTTGTACAGGCCCGCCTCGCGGATCGCGACCAGCTCTTTCTGCAACGCTTCCTTCATCTTGCCGAACATGTCGTCGTCTCCGTGTGCTGTTCCGGAACCGTTAGGGCACGCCAGGGTCGGCTGCGCGCCAGCCAGGCGCAAGCGGCCAGCCGGCGGCACGGCACCCAGGCCAGCATTGTAGCGAACCCGGCCCAGGGCGTCAGATGGCCGGGCCGCCGGGCGCAACCGCTTGTCGCCCAACCTGTTGGAGAATGGTTTGACCGCAGGCCTCTCCCCACGTATGATGCGGTACTCGTGTCCGAGGGCGTCGGACAACCGAGGAGCTCAAGAGTCGAGGGTGCCATGGCCCGCGTATGTCCGTTCACCGGTAAAAAGACCATTTTCGGTTCCACTATCTCCCGGCGCGGGAAGGCCAAGTACCTGGGCGGCGTGGGTCGCAAGGTGACCGGCATCAGCCGGCGGAAGTTCAAGCCCAACATTCAGAAGGTGCGGGCCGTAATCAACGGCCGGGTGAGACGGATCCGCGTCAGCGCCAAGGCGATCCGCATGGGACTGATCGTCAAGCCGCCGAAGCGCGACTGGAAACCACCGCAGCCGGCCGAGGCCACCGCCTGAGCAACCCCCAGACCGGCGGCGCAAGCCCCGGGGACGAATGACAGGTGCCTCCGTGGCGCTAATTGACGAAGCGCAGGTGCGGCACGTTGCAAAACTGGCCCGGCTCACCCTGAGCGACGAAGAAGCGGCGCTGTTTGCAGGCCAGTTGGGGGCGATCCTCGAGTATTTCCATCAGCTCCAGGAAGTGGACACGACCGGCGTGGAGCCAATGGCGCATCCGTTGCCCGTCACCAACGTCGTGCGCGAGGACGAGCCCGGCCCCACCTTCGATCCCGATACCGCCCTGGCCAACGCTCCGCAGCGGGAGGGCCCGTTCTTCAAAGTCCCACCGGTCTTGGAGCATGGGGCGGGAGCGTAGCGGGTTTGACACCATAGTCCCGAAGCCAATCCTCATTGTCGTTACGTCGCGCGGCGAGAATGCGTACACCCTTCAGGCCCCACTCCGCGGCCCTGTCGGCGCGGCGAGGGATGGCCTAGAATGACGGGCCCGTTCGCCGACCGGCGAACGCAACGGATCCTGAGCACAGGAGAGCGGCGCATGGCGGTTCCCAACGATCGGAAGTACTCCCAGACTCACGAGTGGTTCAAGGCGGACGGCCGGACCGTCACGATCGGCATTACGCAGTTCGCCGCCGACCAGTTGACAGACGTCACCTACGTGGACCTGCCCAAGGTCGGCACCCAGGTCGAAGGCGGCACGCACTTCGGCGAAATCGAATCGGTCAAGGCGACCGGGGAGCTGTACACGGCGGTGTCCGGCAAGGTCGTCGCGGTCAACACGCGTCTGGCCGAAGAACCCGGCCTGGTCAACAGTGACCCGTTCAACGAAGGCTGGATGATCCGGGTCGAGTGCTCCGATCTGTCTCCGCTGGACAAGCTCATGGATGGTCCGGCCTACGACCGTATGATCAGCGAGGCGCAGGGGGCCTGACGACCGGACGCAAAGGCAGCAACCACACGGCGCGCCCGTGCGAATGACGCGCGGTTGTTGCTCGCGTCCGCTCCGATTCGTCCGGTGCCGGGCCCACGACGGGCTGGCGCGGATCGGCCGGTACAAACGGAATTTCCCCCTGCTCCTGCCAGGAGTTGTGCCCACAATGTCCCACGAGTTTCCTCCGCAGCAGCTTCTTGAGCCCTCCGACACCTTCGTTCATCGCCACATCGGCCCCAGCGATGAGGACATTCGCCAGATGGCCGCTACTCTGGGGTACGACTCGCTCGACGGGCTGATCGATGACACGGTGCCCGCCGACATCCGCCTGTCGCGCCCGCTCGATCTGCCGCCCCCGTGCGGGGAATACCAGGCGCTCAACGAGCTCCGCGCGATCGCCGCGAAAAACGAAGTGTACCGGTCGCTGATCGGCATGGGGTACTACGACTGCATCGTGCCGCCGGTGATCCTGCGCAACGTGCTGGAGAACCCCGGCTGGTACACACAGTACACCCCGTACCAAGCGGAAATCTCCCAGGGGCGGCTCGAAGCGCTGCTGGTGTTCCAGACCATGGTGAGCGATCTGACGGGACTGCCGCTGGCCAACGCGTCACTGCTGGACGAGGCCACGGCGGCCGCCGAGGCGATGACCATGTGCCACCGGATCGCCCAGAACGACCGGCATGGATTCTTCGTGGCCGCCGACTGTCATCCCCAGACGATCGCCGTCGTGCAGACCCGGGCCCGCCCGCTGGGGATTCGTTTGGAGATCGGCAACCCGCAGGAAATCGACTTCTCCGCCGGCCAGTTCTTCGGCCTGCTGCTCCAGTATCCCACGACGGACGGACGGGTCTGCGATTACAGCGAAATCGTCCGTCGGGCACACGAAGCGGGTGTCTTGGTGGTGGTCGCCACCGACCTGTTGGCCCTGACATTGCTCAAGCCCCCCGGCGAGTTCGGGGCCGACATCGCCGTCGGTTCTACGCAACGCTTCGGCACGCCGCTGGGCTATGGCGGCCCGCATGCGGCGTTTATGGCCACGCGGGCGGACTACGTGCGGCAGATGCCGGGGCGGCTGATCGGCGTGGCCCGCGATGCGCACGGCAACCCCGCCTATCGACTGACGTTGCAGACGCGCGAGCAGCACATCCGGCGGGAGAAGGCGACCAGCAATATCTGCACCGCTCAGGTGCTGCCGGCCATCATGGCCGCGATGTACGCGGTGTATCACGGGCCCCAGGGCCTGCGGCGTATTGCACAGCGCGTGCACGGTCTGACGCTGGTGCTGGCGGCGGGCCTGCGACGGCTGGGCTTTACCGTGCCCGCTGAGCCGGTCTTTGATACGCTGCGGATCCGACTGGGCAAACGTGGCGCGGCCGCCGTCCTCAAGCGAGCGCTCAAGCGGCGGATCAATTTGCGGGATTTCGGCGACGGGTCGGTGGGCGTGTCGCTGGACGAGACCTCCACCAAGTCCGAAGTCGCGATCCTGTGGGAAGTTTTCGCTGGTAAGACGGCTGTACCGTTCAGCGTCGAGGACCTGGCCGGGGCGGGCGCTATTCTGTACCCGCCAAACCTGGCCCGCCAAAGCGCCTACCTGACGAATCCGGTGTTTCATCGCTACCACGCCGAGCACGAGATGCTGCGGTATCTGCACCGCCTGCAAGCCCGCGATCTGTCCCTGTGTCATTCGATGATTCCGCTGGGCTCGTGCACGATGAAACTGAACGGCACGGCGTTGATGCTGCCGATCACCTGGCGGGAATTCGCGGGCCTGCATCCGTTCGCCCCGCCAGAGCAGGCGGCAGGGTATGCAGAACTGTTTGCGGGTTTGTCACGCTGGCTGAGCGAGATTACGGGCTTTCCGGCGGTTTCGTTGCAGCCGAACTCGGGCGCCGCCGGCGAACACACCGGGTTGCTGGTCATTCGGGCCTACCACGAGTCGCGCGGGGAGGGTCACCGCGACGTCTGCCTGATTCCCGTCTCGGCCCATGGAACAAACCCGGCCAGCAGCGTGCTGGCGGGGTATCGCGTCGTGCCCGTCGCCTGCAACGAACGGGGCGACATCGACCTGGCCGACCTGGAGGCCAAGGCCCGCGCGCACCGCGACCGGCTGGCCGCCATCATGGTCACCTATCCCTCCACCCACGGTGTGTTCGAGGAGGGGATTCGCGCGTTGTGTCGGATCGTGCACGAGCACGGCGGGCAGGTGTACATGGACGGCGCGAACATGAACGCGCAGGTCGGGCTGTGCCGGCCGGCCGACATCGGCGCCGACGTGTGCCATCTCAACCTGCACAAGACCTTCTGCGTTCCCCACGGCGGGGGTGGGCCGGGGATGGGGCCGATCGCCTGCGCGGCGCATCTGGCACCGTTCCTCCCCGGCCATCCGGTGGTCGACCCGCACGCGGTCATGGGGCGCGACCGGCTGCCTGAAACCGGCACCCAAGCCATCGGACCTGTGGCGGCGGCGCCCTTCGGCAGCGCCAGCATCCTGCCCATCTCCTGGATGTACATTCGGCTGATGGGACCGGCAGGATTGCGCAAGGCATCGCAGGTGGCCATCCTGAACGCCAACTACATGGCGCAGCGCCTGAAAGATCACTACCCGCTCGTGTACGTCGGGCGCACGGGACGCGTCGCCCACGAGTTCATCATCGATTTGCGGTCGCTCCAGAAAACGGCCCACGTCACGTGCGACGATGTGGCCAAACGCCTGATGGACTACGGGTTCCACGCTCCCACCATGTCGTGGCCGGTCGCCGGAACGCTCATGATCGAGCCGACCGAAAGCGAGTCGAGGGTTGAGCTGGACCGGCTGTGCGACGCGCTGATCGCAATCCGTCAGGAAATCCGCGAGATCGAGACCGGTCGGCTGCCCGCCGACAACAATCCGCTCAAGCACGCGCCGCACACGGCGGCGGCGGTCTGCGCGACCACGTGGGAGCGCCCCTATTCCCGTGAGCAGGCGGCGTTTCCCGCCCCATGGGTACGCGAACGCAAGTTCTGGCCGCCTGTCGGGCGCGTGGATAACGTCTGGGGCGATCGGCATCTGTTCTGTACGTGCCCGAGCGTACAGGAGGCCGCCGACGCGCTCGCGCCGGCCCTGGCGGGCGCCGAAGCGTAGCGGCGCCTCCGTCGTCGCACCCCGACGCACCCCGCGGGTCCGCCCCCTCTCGACGTCCGCGGCCGGCGGGCGGCCCCTGTCGCGACGCCGCCCGGACCGCAACAATGACGTTCGTGAGCCCACGCTCTCGACGTACAGGCTGGCAGGCGACCGCCGTCGGACTCGCCGCGACGGCCGTCGTTCTCGTCGCCTACGGCGCCGGCGGCCTGGACTGGCTCGAGCTGAAAACGCTCGACCTGCGCTTCCTGCTGGCCAACTCCATCCGGGATCACGGCGACCTGGTCTGCCTGGATATCGACGACGCCGCCTTGCAGCGCGTCGGCCGCTGGCCGTGGCCGCGCGACGTGCAGGCCGGCATCCTGGACGTGCTGCGCGAACTCGGCGTGCGGGCCCTGCTCGTCGATCTCACACTCGGCGAGCCGGAGCCGCTCCGCCCGATCCTTCCTCGGCAGGCGGATATCGCCGACGATCCGCTGAACCTGCTGCGCACGGCCGAGCACTCCATCGTCTACGCGCTGCCGGACTGCGAGTTGCGCAGCGCGATCGCCGACCTCGGCCGCGTATACCTCGCCACCGACTACGCCGCGGGGCGCGCGGCCGGGAGACGCGCGACCCCGGCGGTCGACGAAGCGTGGCATCGGTTCCTGGAGAGCGATCACTTCGCCGCGCTTGTCGCCGCCTTTGAGCGGGGCGACGCACAGGCCGCGGTGCAACAGGCCGCCGCGATACGCCCGCGACGCACCTCGGCCGGCGCACCGCCCTGGGCGCCGCGGCTGTGGGCGCAGGCTGTCGCCGCCCTTGCGGCGGACCCGGGGCTCAGCGACGACGCCCTCCTGAACCGGCTGGCGCCCGGGGACCGCGCCAAGCTCGCGCCGGCGTTGGAGCGGTGTCGGGAAGCAGCGCTTCGACGGCGCATCCTGGACTGGCTGACGCAGGAACCGACCCGCCAGACCCAGCGACCAAGGGAACTGTTCGAGACACTGACGCAAGAGCTGATCGCCGATCAGCCGCGCTATCGGGAGCTGCTGGCGCAAGCGCTCCGTTACGCTCTCGGACACCGCGCGACCCTACGGGACAGCGTCGCCCGCCCGAAATCGGTCGCCTCCGCCGCCGCGGAAGTGGATGCCGTCTCGCCGGTGTACTTCGAGCACGCCCGCGCCGCCCGCCGGTGCGGGTTTGTTGTTTTCGAACCGGATCGCGACGGAGTCATGCGGCGGACGCGGCTGCTCGTGCGGCAGGGCGAACACGTTCTCGGCCAGCTCGCGTTCAGCGTAGCCCTCGACGAGCTGGGGGTGCGCCCGGAAGACGTTTCCGCGCAGCCAGGCTGGCTGGTATTGAACCGCCGCGACGGGGCCCCCCCGTTGCGGATTCAGCTCGACCGCGAGGGGCGTGCGCTCGTACCGTGGATCGCGCAGCGGGATTGGTCACACCAGTTCGGCGCGCACGTCCCGGTTGGAGCGCTATATGAGGTGTTCGACCGACGGCAGTCGATCGCGCACAACCGGCGGCTGATTCTGGAACGGCTGCGGGTCCTTCCGCCGGACGCGCTGCCGCCCGCGGAAACCTATGTAGACGACCTGGCCACCCGGCTGCGACTGGAGGATCGGCGGCGCGCGGCGCGGTATGCAGGCGACGTGGCCGATGTCCGAGAAACAGAACGGCTGTTGGAACAAGCGGATACGCTGCTTTCGGAGAGCGAAGCGGAGTTTCGCACGGCGCTGCGGGCAGCGCTGGAACGGCCTCAGTCCTCGGCCGCAGGTGCGTCGCAGGCGGTCGATCCGCAACAGCTCGCCGTGCTGCGCGAAGTCGACCGCGCGTTGAGCGCCATCGACGAATACCGGGCCGAGGTCGCAACGGCGCTGCGCCATCTCCGGCCGCGGGTCGAGGGGAAGATCGGGATTCTGGGTTACACGGCCACGGCGCTGGCGGACATGGCCCCCATTCCGACGCACGCGCGGGCCCCCGGCGTGTTGGCGCATGCCAACCTGCTCAACGGGCTGTTGAGCGGGCGAACGGTATCCTGGGCCCCGCCGGGAGTGAACGCCGCCCTGGCCGCGGCACTGGGTCTGGGGGCCACATTGCTGACGCGACGGTACGGACCGCGGGCAACGCCCGTGCTGCTGGGATTGGCGATCGGCTATGTCGGCCTGGCCGGGTGGCTGGCGTTCTGGCGGTGGACCTATTGGCTGGCGCTCACCCCGACGGTCGGGGCGCTGCTGGCGGCCCCGCTGGCCGTCCTGCTGCACCGCTACCTGTTCCTGGAACGCGAAACGCGGCAGCTGGCGACGGCATTGAGTCAGTACACATCCGCGACGCTCGCCCGCAAAATGGCCGAAGACGCGGAGCTGTGTCGACGGGCCGAGACGCGCGAGGTCACCGCCGTCTTCACCGACCTGGCCGGCTTCACCACCCTCTCCGAGCGGATCGGCGCCGAGCGCACGCAGCACGTCCTGAACGTCACGCTCGGCCGCCTCAGCGACGTCCTCCTCCACTACGAGGGGATGATCAACAAATTCATCGGCGACGGCATCTTCGCCTTCTGGAACCCGGTCATCTACCCGCAGCCGGACCACGCCCGGCGCGCCTGCGCCGCCGCCATCGACCTGCTCGTCGCGCTGGAGGAGCTCCGCCGCCAGCAACGCCGCAGCGGCGGCGACGAGGCGTTCGACGCGCTGGTTCTCCGCATCGGCGTCGCCACCGGCAGCGCCGTCGTCGGCCCGTGCGGCTCGGAGAAAAAGTACGACTACACGTGCATCGGGGACTCTGTGAACGTGGCCGCGCGCCTGGAATCGGCCAACAAGTTCTACGGCACGCGCACGCTGGTCAGCGGCGCGACGCGGGCACAGGCGGGCGACGAGTTCGTCTTCCGTCCCCTCGGCGGCGTGCAGGTCAAAGGCAAGACCCAGGCCGTACCGATCTTCGAGTTGCTCGGCCGCGCTGTCGACGTGACGCCCGAACAACTTGAGTATGCGCACCGCTTTGCCGACGCGGTCGCGGCGTTCCAGGCCCGCGACTGGTCCGGCGCATACGAGACCTTCCTCGAATGTCAGCAGCGAAAGCCGGACGACCTGGCGGCGGCGCGCTATCTGGCCGCCGTCCGCGCGTGTCGCGAGCATCCGCCGCCGGAACCGTGGACCGGAGCGCTCGAGCTGACCGAAAAGTAAATCGGCGACGGGCGACGGTGCCGCGGCGGAAGTTCTGCATCCGACGCGCGGCATGTTCAAGCCCGCGCGTCTGCGGTAGGTTGTGCGTTCGACGATCGCCTGACCCATGACGGGAGCACATGCCGATGCCCGCACTGGACCTGATCCTCGATTACGGGAACGTACTGGATCGCGCTGTTGGCCCTGCGCACGGTCTGAGCCCCGCCGAGATCCGCCGCGCCATCCCCGCGGTCCGCACGCTGGTCCGACAGGTGGAGCGCGAGCGACGGCAGGGGCAGCATCGCTATCGCGACTTGCCGCACGATCGGCGAATGCTGCGTGAGATCCAGGCGTCCGTCCGCCGCTACGCCGGTCGCTTCGAGAACCTCGTCGTGCTGGGCATCGGAGGCTCGGCGCTGGGCAACATCGCGCTGCAAACGGCGTTGAATCCACCCTACTACAACCTGTTGCCGGCACGACTGCGGCGCGGGCCGCGGCTGTTCGTGATGGACAATGTGGACCCCGTTCAATTCGGGCATCTGCTGGACGTGCTCGGCCCGACGCTCAGAAAGACGCTGTTCAACGTGATCAGCAAGTCCGGAGAAACGGCGGAGACGGCAGCGCAGTTTCTGATCGTGCGGGACTTGCTGCGGCGGCGGTTGGGCACCAGCGCGCTGGGCAAGCAGATGGTAATGACGACCGATCCGGAGGCGGGAACGCTGCGGGAGATCGTCGCGCAGGAGGGGTACGACGCCTTGCCGGTTCCCCCGGGGGTCGGGGGACGCTTTTCGGTGCTGTCCGCGGTCGGGCTGTTTTCGGCGGGGCTGTGCGGGATTCGCATTGACCGGATTCTGGCCGGGGCGGCGGCGATGGACCGGCGCGTCAGCCGTACGGATGTCCGCAGAAACCCGGCTGCCCTGTTGGCACTCCTGCTGTACGCGTTCTATGTGCGGGGCAAGCGGCTGCACGTCATGATGCCCTACTCCTACCAGTTGAAGGACCTAGCGGACTGGTATCGGCAGTTGTGGGCAGAGAGCCTGGGCAAGTGCACACCGGTGGACGGCCGCCCGTGCGTCGTCGGGCCGACGCCCATCAAGGCCCTCGGGGCGACCGATCAGCACTCGCAAATTCAACTTTACCGCGAAGGCCCGAACGACAAAGTGATCATCTTCCTCGAGGTGGAGAGATTCGAGCGCGACGTGCCGATTCCGCGGGCGCCGGGCGTCCCCGCGGAGCTGGCCTACCTTCAGGGTCACACGCTCGGCCGCCTGCTCAACGCGGAGAAACGCGCCACCGAGTACGCGCTGGTCGCCAGCCAGCGACCGTGCCTGACCATCCGTTTCCCCGTCGTCCGCGAGGAAACGGTCGGCCAGTTCATTCTGCTGTGGGAGGCGGCCACGACCATCGCCGGCGGGCTCCTGCGCATCAACCCCTACGATCAACCCGCAGTACAAATGGGCAAAGAATTCACGTTCGCCCTGCTCGGCAAGCCCGGGTACGAACGACAACGGGCCGCGTTCGCAAAATTCGCACGGCGCGCCGGCCGCACGACCGTGTCATAGCTCGTCCGGCGCCCGGTCTGAGGGAGAAACGCATGCGCCATGCGGTAATCCTGGCGGGCGGGGCGGGCACGCGACTGTGGCCGTTGTCGCGGCGTGCCCGACCCAAACAGCTCTTGCGCCTGTTCGACGGCCTGTCGCCGCTGGAGCTAACGTGCCAGCGGCTGCGCGGGCTTTTCAGCCCTGAGAACACCTGGATTATCACACTCGCGGCCCATCGCGCGCCGGTCGCCCAAGCGGCCCCGTGGCTGCCGCGAGAAAACCTGATCGGCGAACCGGTCGGCCGGGATACCGCCAATGCCATCGGTCTGGCAGCGCACCTGCTCCTGCGGCGCGACCCCGACGCGACGATGGCCGTGTTTACGGCCGACCATCTGATCCGCCCCCCGGACCGGTTCGCCGCCGCGGTGCTGACGGCCCTGGAGGCGGCCGAACGTTTCCCCGACAGCCTGGTCACGTTCGGCATCCGACCGCGGAGCCCGCATACGGGATACGGCTACATCCGACGTGGCGAGGAACTGGGCAGCGGCGTGTACCGCGTGGCCCAGTTCCGTGAGAAACCGAGCCGGGAGGTCGCGGAGCAATACGTCCGCAGCGGTCAATACTATTGGAACAGCGGGATGTTCGTCTGGCGAGCCGCGACCATCATGGCCGAGATCGAGCGGCTCCTACCCGAGAACGCACGTCAGCTGGCGGAACTGGCGGCCCTGTGGCCACCACCGCCCGGCAATTCGGACCTGGCGCAACGCTATGCGGCGCTGCCGCGAATTTCGATCGACTACGGCGTGATGGAAAAGACCCAGCACGCGCTCGTGGTTGAGATGGACTGCGAGTGGCTGGATCTCGGCTCGTGGCTGGCGGTGGCGCAGACGCGGCCGGCCGACGACGCGGGAAACGTTGCCCTGGCATCCCGGGCCCTGGTCGTGGACGGTCACAACAACGTCGTGGTCGCGGAGTCGGGTCACCTGCTCGTCGTGCTGGGCGTCAACGACCTCGTCGTCGTCCACAGCGACGACGCCACACTCGTCTGTCACCGCGATCACGTGGAACAGCTCAAGAAGTTGACTGAGAAGCGACAGGCGGTGTTCGGCGACCAGTTCGAATGAGCACCGCCCCACGGCATCGGCGCGGACTCGCACCAGTGCTCACCGCCTGACACCCCTGGCAACACGCTCAGGGTGTGTCTTTCGGGGCTGGGAAGCGGGGGAACTTGCTCAGCGGCGGACGCACCTGCGGCCGCAGGTCTGCCTCCAGTGGGATGAAGACCGACCAGTCGTAACGCAACATGCACAGGCCGTGCCGGAAGCCGTCGAAGGCGATGGCCGGCGTCTGACCCAGCAGTTCCTGAATCAGCCAGGCGGGATAGTCGGCCCCCGCCGCGATGCCCAGCGGCGCGCCCCCGCCAAACCGCGGGTTGATCTCGATGAAGCGGATCCGCCGGTCCGGGGTGACGATGCACTGGAGCGTGACCAGACCCCGCAGTGTTCCGCCGAGCGTTTCGACCACGCGTTTGCCCGCGTTCATGATGTCGAGGTCTTTGACCACGACCCCTTTGGCGACCTCGCCGCCGCGTACGGCCCAGCGCGCCCGCGGGACCACACAGCGCGGCTGGCCGGTCAGCCCGACATAGACATCGAGCGTGTGCTCGACGCCGGCCACAAACTCCTGGATGATCGGGTCTTCGGCCCGCGCCAGATAGTAGTCGAGGTCGAGCTCATCCTCGATCTTGTGCACGTGCTGGCTGGCGCTGCCGGTGCGCGGTTTGAGAAACAACGGGAACGGCCGAACGGGCAGCGCATGGATCTGTTCGCGCGTCCAGGTCTGGGGCGTGTCGATGTTGTGTCGGCGCAGGTGCTGGTACGTCAGGATCTTGTCCCGACAGGTGGCGATGACCTCCGGCTCCGCGACCAAAGGCAGGCAACCGAGCTGGGCGATCGCGTGGCGATGTTCGCTGAGCACGCGCAGATCGGTATCAATGGTCGGGATCAGCGCAGTGGCCTCGAAGCGGCGGATCGCGTCCAGGACGGCCGGCACGTATTCCGGCCCGGTGGCACGCGGGACAACGACCGGTTCATCGACGCATGACAGGGCCGGCGCTGTCACATCGCTGTCCACCCCGACCAGACGGAGCCGGACGCCCAGGCGGCGCGCAGCCGCGCGGAAGGCCTGCAACAGCTCCACCCGTCGCCCCACGCAGGTGAACAACAGCGTCAGCGTTGCCGGCTTTTTGGACGCCCGTGCCATGTACGCTAAATGTCCCGCGGCCAAGGCTCGGCGCCAAGTACCGTTGCACCGATTGCAACCCCGGCCAGGCTTTGACAGCGCCGGTCGCTACCGATAGTCTCAAGCGCGCGCCGGGGTCGAGGAACGGCCATGACGGCCTATCGGTCGGTCGGGGCGACGCCACGCGGAAGCTGGCTCGCGGTCAGTCTGGCATGCGTGCTGCTATCAGGACCGCTGCGGGGCCAGATCGAACCGGGCTCAACGCAGCCGGCCACACGACCCACCACGAACGGCTACTGGCTGCGCGTGACGGCGGAAACGGTGAACCTGCGCTCGCGCCCGGACATGAACAGCATCCCGCTGGCACGCATCCGGCAAGGTACGCTGTTGCGGGCCGTCGGCAGCGAGTTCGGCTGGCACAAAGTCATCCCGCCGGAGGGAACCTTGTGCTATGTGGCCGCAGCGTACGTCGAACGGCGTAGTGCCACGGAAGGGATCGTCGCGGTCGCCTCCGGCACGCTGCGGGTGCGGGTCGGCAGCCTGGTCCAGACGGTCGATCCGGCGACGAGCGACGTGCTGACAACCTTATCGCCCGGAGCCCGCGNGACCATTCTGGGCATCGAAGGAAGCTGGCTGCGTATCGCNCCGCCGCCGGACGTGTTCGCCTGGATCCACGATTCCGCCGTCACGATCGTGGACGCACAGACCGCTGCCCGACTCCTCGCGTCCGGGGCGACCACCCGCCCGGTGCTGCCGGCCGCGCGGGCTGCGGATGTGCCGCCGGCGTCCCGGCCCGTCGTGCCCACGACGACCAGTCCCGATTTGAGCAGCCCCTGGGGACAGCGGTTGCTGTCCGTGGAGGCGCAGATCGCGGCCGAAGCCGCCCGGCCCGTGCTGGAGCGCGCCTGGGAAGCCCTGATCGAACAACTACGCCCGATCGCCGCCCAGCAGGAGGACGCGACGGCGGCGCGACTCGCCACGGCGTGGGTGCACGACCTGGAAGACCGCATCGCCGCCCGCGACGCCCTGCGCGCCGCCCGCGAGGTCGAGCAGCAGAGCGCACCGCAGCGGGCCCAACGCGAACGTGAGCTGCAACGCCTCGAGCAAGCCCGCCAGCGCACCGCGACCAGACCCACATGGGACGTCTGCGGCATTCTGTTGCCGAGTCTGGCGGTCGGCGGACGTGACGCGCAACGTACGTTCAAGGTCCAGGACCCGATTACCTGGAGGGTCCTCGCATACCTTGAATTCGATCCGGCGGCGAAGCTCGATCCGGAACCGCTGGTGGGACGGTATGTTGGCATAAGCGGCGCGCGACGAACCGATCCAACGCTGGGCGCCGACGTGATACGCGTGAATGAGATCGTGAACCTCGAGGTGTCCCCGGCCAGTCGGCCGGCTCGCCCGACACCGTGACAACCGGTACACTGCGCCTGCTCGCGGCCGGTGCGCGGGCCGGCCATGACGCGGGCCAACAATCCGCGCCGCGTTGGAGCGCGGCCGAACGAAAGTCTGGTGATCACGAAAGGAACAGTCCTATGAAGAACTGGCACTGGCGTGTCCGATATCTGAGCCTGCTGGCCGCCGGCAGCGGGCTACTGGCGTTCAACGGCTGTGGACTGTCCGACCGACAACTGGCCAGCATCTGGCAATCCGTGCTCGCGACCGGCCTGAGCGCAATCGTCAGTAACGCGATCACGGCGTGGTTCCAGGCGGTCAGCAACCTGATCAACGCCGGCACGCAGACCTGACCCGGCACACACGCGGCGGCTCAGACCGACAACGCGTCGCCGGCCGGGCACCGGTCGACCTGACGACCGTCGGCCAAGCGGTAAGCGAGCCTGTCGCACGTCCGGCGAGATTGCATCCAGAGGCGCGGTCGCCGAAAGCGACCAGAGGGTTGGTCATGAAAAAGCTGCGCATGCTGGCGGGTGGCCTCCTGGTTATTTGCGCGCTCTGCCTGGTCGGCTGCGAAGGCGGTGGCAGCGGCGGCAAGGGCTGGATTACGTACCGCCCCAACTGGGACTACGAACGGTACGAGCGAATTGCGGTTCTTCCCGGCCGCACGGCCGCCCCCGACGCCGCCCCACAAGCCGCCGTTCTGGCGGACCGCCTGACGACTCTGCTCACGCAGAGCGGGCAGTTCCGGGTGCTCAGCCGGTCTGAGCTTCAAGAGCTGTTCGCCGAGCAGGATCTCTCGCAATTGGCCGACGCAATCGACGCGGGCACCGCCATTCCACAGGGGCGCTTGCAGGCCGCCCAGGCGCTCGTCGCCGTGCGCATCACGGACTGCAAGCTGATCGCGGACCGCGAAGAACGGACTATGCCGCGCTACGCCGTCGATCGTCGTGGCAACCGGCTGCTGGATCGCTACGGGCAGCCCATCATCGCCGGGTATGAGACGTTCTACATTTACCGGCACGGCGCCGAGGTCGAGGGCAGCGTACGGGTGATCGATGCGGCGACCGGCGAGATCCTGATCAGCCACGCAGCCCGGGTGGCCGCGCGTCCGCGTGTGACGCGCAATGTTCCGCCGGGCGTCACGCCGGAGCAGCTCGCCGGCGAAGCGGTACGTGAGCTGGCGACGGAATTCTACAAAGCGATCGCGCCGACGCGGATGCGCGTGAATTTCAAGGGCGACATGCTGGTAGTGGCCCGCGACTACTACGACGGGCACTACAACACCACCGGCAAGCTCCCACGCTCGTTGAGCGAGTTCATCGTGGCGGTGCGCAACCTGCCAGAGTCGTGTGACCGGAACCGCTTCCGGCTCGTCGTGGCCACCCAGGACACCCGCCAAGACCTCTTCGAACAGGAGTTCGTCTGGTCCGGCAGCACCGGACCCGAGGGCGTGTCCTATCGTATTCCGTTGCAAACCTTGGTGGACAGCGGCGCGGAGAAGTTCGTCGCCAAGCTCTACAGCGTCGGCGACCCGGAGCCCAAGGTCCAACGCAAATTCACGCTCGAGAAAATCAAGGGCGGCGACTGAGCGCGTACGGTCACGCCGCACCGGCAAAGCTGCTCATTTCCGTCCGCCGCCCATGGTCGAGTGTCGGCCGCGAGGGCCGATGGTCCTGGGGAATGACCACGTCCCGCACGCGGCGGCGACCTCCGGCGTTTGACCCACACCGGCACCGACCCGACCGCTTTCTTTTGTCCCGCAGCAGCCCATCATAGAATCTTGACGTGGTTCGCGTCCGGAGGCGTCCAGAAACAAAGAGCGATGCGACCTGCTGGAGGTGGTAAGACTCTGCGTCGATGGCTGGCCAGCCTGGCGCTGCTGAGTGCGGCAGCGGGGGCGGCGGGCGCCCCGTCCGTGGCGCTGAAGCTCGAGTCGCCCACCGCGTACGCCAATGAGGCGTTCACCGTCACGCTCGAAATCAGCGGTTTTCGAACCGCAGACGAACCGCAATGGCCCGAGATCCCGGGGTGCAGCGTTCGTCTCTTAGGACCTCCGGCCGAGTTCTCGCAGTTCTCGTTGATCGGCGGACGACGGTCGGAGTCGCACTCACGCACCTACCAGTACGAACTCATACCCACCGTGGTCGGCGAGTTGGTCATTCCGCCGATCGCGGTTCAGGTGGACGGTCGCACGCTGCGGACGAACCCGACGCGCGTGCGCGTGCTGGCCAGCGATGCAGACCGGCTCCTGTCGGCCGAGATCGTGCTGGGACGCGCGCGCGTGTACGTGGGGCAGCGGGTGACGGCGACGCTGACCGTCTGGGTGCGGCCGCCGGTATGGGGAAACCAGCGGGTCGATCCGACGACGGTGTTGCAAAGCCTCAGTGTGACCAGCTTCGGCCCGTTCCCGCGTCAGATCAGCAATGCGGCCAACGTGGGCCGGATGCGCGACGTGGACGGTCAGCGCGAACTGTACTACGCGTTTGACTTCGTAACGCAGATCGTGCCCGAAAAGCCCGGTCGGCTGGAGTTCAACGAGATCGAGTTCGGGCTGGTGTACCCGACCGCCAGCGGTAAACGGCACCTGCGAGCACGTCCGACGGTCGCCCCGGTCGAGATTCTCCCCGTGCCGGCCGATGGCCGACCGGCCGGCTTCAATGGCGCCGTCGGCCTCTACGACATCAAGACCTCCGCCAGCCCCACCAGCGTCCGCGTCGGTGATCCCATCCAGTTGACCATCGAGGTCTTCGGCGACGGCCCGGTGGAGTCCTTGCCGCCCCCGCTGCTGTCGGCCAACCAACGCCTCGTCGACGATTTCCGATTGCCGGACGAAACGCTGGCCGGGGAGATGCGTGACGGCCGACGCCGCTTCACGCTGACGATCCGGGCGCGGCACGAAAAGGTCACCGAAATCCCGTCCATCGAATACCCGTACTTCGACCCGGACGCGGAGCGCTTCGTCATCGCCCGCAGCGCGCCCATCCCGCTCCTCGTCACGCCGGCGGCCGAAATCGCGGCGCCCGAACTACCGCGTGCTCCGGCCGGATCGGGAACCGGCGCCTCAACCGCGCTCGAAGCGCTGGACGGTCTGCGCGACATCGAAACGCGCGAAACCCTGCTGCTGGCGGAAACGTCGCCGCTGGCCTCCGGCGTGGTGATGGGCTTTCTGACGGTTCCGCCCGCCATCTTTCTCACGACATGGATCGGCCGTGCGCTGGTTCTGCGCTACGCAGCCGATCCGGCGCGTCGGCGTCGGCAGCGGGCGCTAGCCACTGCCCGTCGGCGGATCGCACAGGGCCGCCGGCGTCCACCACGCGAATGGGCGGCCGAAATCGCGGCCGCGCTGACGGGGTATTTGGCGGATCGGCAGAACGAGCCGGCCGCCCGCTTCGGGGGACGCGCCGGTGCCGACTTTCTACGGGCGCGTGGCGTGCGACCCGAACTCGTCGCGGAGTGGTCGCGGATGGTCGAGCGCTGCGAGGAAATCTCTTTTGCCGGCGCGCCGCAGGCAGACCTCGACCACCTCGCCGATCAGGCTGTGCGCTGCCTGACCGCTCTGGAGCGGGAGCGGCTATGAGGCGCAACGGGAGTCACCACAGCGGAACGATAACGTGCGCACGCCGGGACCGGTCCCTCGGCAGGCCGACTGTCTTCGACGACCGGTGCCGTGCGCCGCGGTGCCGTCCGCCACTCGGCGGCGGCCGCCCCGGTCTCTTGGGGGTTCTGCTGACCATGGCCGTCGCCCCAGCCGTGGCCCAACCGTTGCCGACGGAGCGGCAACGCGAGATTCTGCGAGAGGCCCTCAACGCATATGACCACGCGGTGGCCGCGGCGCGCGAGGAGCCGCAGCGGGCAGCCGATCTTTACCGCCAGGCGGCCGCCGGGTTCGAGGCTCTGCGGGACAGCGGGCTGCGCAACGCCGCCCTGGAGTACAACCTGGGCAACGTGTACTTCCGGGTCGGCGATCTGGGCCGCGCAATACTGCATTACCGGCGGGCCCAGCGGTTGGCCCCGCGCGACGAGCGTCTGCGTGCCAATCTGCGATACGCGCGCAACCGGGTCGAGCCGGCCCTCACGCCCAGCGGTCAGGACCGGCTGACCCGCCAACTGCTTTTCTGGCACTACGAGACCTCGCTGGTCGAGCGGCGGTGGGCGCTGCTCTTGTCTGCAACGGCCGGGTGGTCTCTGCTGTTCGCCTGGCTCTGGTGGCGTCAACGCGCGCTCCTCGTGGGCGGGCTGATCGGCGTCGCCATCACAGCCTCACTGGCCGCTTCGCTGTACGCCCAGCAGGCTGCCGAGTCCCGTCAGCCGGAAGCGGTCGTGACCCGGGAGCGCTCGTACCTGCGTCTGGGGCGCAGCGAGGCCGCCGAGCCGGCGCTCAAGCAGCCGCTGGGTTCGGGCGTGGAAGTGCGCGTCTTGCAGCGGCGCGGCGACTGGGTCGAAGTACGTCTTCCCGGTGGACAGACGGGTTGGCTCCCGGAGTCGGCGATCGAAATCGTGTAGCCATGCGTGGCTTCGCGGGCGCCCGCTACCGACGGATCTGTCGCAGGAACTCCTGCACTTCGGGGATGCCGCCCTGATACACGAGGTAGCCGTTGTAGGGCTCGCGGTCGGTGATCTCGTCGCTGACCGGGGTGAGCATGAGCCGCCGTACCTCGTCTCGGTCGTCCGTCTGGCCCAGGACCCAGCAGAGTTTCATATAGGCGACTTCGGGCAGCATGTTCGAGGCGGGAACGATGCCGAGGTCCATCAGGTCGCGACCCGTGTCGTAGACGTACATCCCGCAATAGCCCCAGAGCGTCTGCACGGTCATGAAGATATGCACCCCGGCCGCCACCGCCCGCCGAATCGCCGGATACAGCGGTTTGTTTACGTGTCCCAGCCCGGTGCCGGCGATCACGATACCGCGGTAGCCCTTCTCGACGATCGCATCCACGATGTCCGGCTGCATGTTGGGGTAGTAGTAGAGAATCGTGACCTTCTCTTCGAAGGCGGTATTGATGATGACGTTCCGATCCTTGCGCCGCCGCCGATAGTCCGGACGCAGGTGCGTCAGCTTCGTCGGCGAAATCATCGCCACCGGAATATCGCTCAACGTGCGGAAGGTGGAACGGTAGCTGCTGTGCATCTTGCGAACGCGGGTACCGCGGTGCAGCAGGTTGTACTCGTCGGACGTCGGTCCGAACATGCAGACCAGCACTTCCGCGATATCGCCCTCCGCCGCAGCCTTCACCGCACAGATCAGATTGATGGCCGCGTCCGACGACGGCCGATCGCTGGAGCGCTGCGAGCCGACCATGATGATCGGGATCGGCGGGTTCTGGACCATGAAGGTCAGGATGGCCGCCGTGTGGTGCATCGTATCCGTCCCGTGGCCGATAACGATGCCGTCCGTGCCCTTCTCGATCTCTTCGCCGATCCGACGGGCCAGCGTGATGTACTGCTGCGGGCCCATGTTCTCGCTGAACACGGCGAACAGCTTCTCGGTCCGCAGGTTGCAGATGTCGGCCAGCTCGGGCACCGAGCCGTACAGCTCTCCCGGGCTGAAGGCCGGGATCACCGCCCCGGTGCGGTAGTCGAGTCGGCTGGCGATTGTGCCCCCCGTGCCGAAGAGCATGACGTTCGGCTTGCGCGGGTCGGTGGGAAACTCCCGCTCCGGGATTTTGTAATGCGCTTCGCGCCGGCCGCGCTCCACCATCTGCGTGATCGACTCGGCCAGGATGCCGATGTTGTACCCGCTGGCGATTTTCAGCACGATGTGCTTGTCGTCGGCCGTTTCCGAGCGTGGGAGGATCAGTCCGCCGAACTGGCCACGGGTGGAGTCGATCTCGACCTCACTCCAGACGCCCACGCCGAAGCGCTCCAGCACGGCCCGCGCCGTGCCACGATACCCTTTGAGCCGTTCGTTGCCATCGGTGGCGGGGGACGACGCGGTCGGTGTGGTACTCATCCTGGTAACCTGCTTTCCATGGGCTGTGAAACCCAGACCGTCTCCATACGTCGGATAGTCACATGCCGTTCTCCGCGACCTGGCCGACGCCCTGCGGCCAGCGGCGCATAGCAGCGCACCCACTCATTTCACAAACGCCTGCCACGCCGCGATCGCCGCCCCCAGCGCCGGGGCAGCGCGCAGGCGGGACGCGCGCACAAAGCCCGCTTTCATCGCCGCCGAGACCGGTCCGCCATCCGCTCGACCGCCAGGGGGCCGCTGCAAATACGCCTCGCTCATGCCGGCGTCACCGCTGCGGGCCACGAACGCAGCCAAATACGCATCCACGCGGTCACCGAAAATGGGACGGAATCGCGGGTCGCCGTAGATCAACCCCACGCGCTGCCCAATCACCACGCGGTCCAGCAGCAGCCCGCGATACTCGTGCTCTGCGGCCAGCCGAGCGTACGCCTCCCCGCGCTGGGCAGCCGCGGCCCGACCGTTTCGGATCGTCCACAGCCGCTCGAAGATGAGCTCGGCCAGCACAAGGGCCGCGGTGTCAAGCCAGGCCGCCGCCAACGAATCACCCGCCAGAGCGGCGACCTCCGGGTACGACGTGGGGTCGGTCGTCGGGCGCAGGGTGACCGCGTTGAGTTCCGTCCAGACCCGGTTCAGCGAGCTGGCGGAAACGAGCTTCTCAAACGTCGGTCCCAGAGCACTCGGAATCTGCCAGCTTTTTTGAATCCACGTCCGGGCCTGGTCGAAGGGCACCAGTCGCCCCCGCAGTTTCATGGCATCCGCGATCCCCGTCCCGCCGCCGCAGTAGTACGCGTTCTGCACGTCGCGGAACAGACCTTCGTCGGCGTATTCCTCTCCCAAACCGCAGTAGTCCGCGTCGCTGCCCAGCGCGGCCACCGGGACCAGCAGCGTGATTCCCATGGCGGCCACCTGCTGCTCGAACCGGTCCAGGTAGTCCGGAATGCGAGGTCCGTTGTTGATGACGTTGATGCCGCGCCCATCGGGCGTCTTGAGCCCCGGCATGCCCACCCCCACCAGCACCCGCGCAACCCCGCACTGACGCGCGACGTCCACCACCGCTTCGGCCGCCGCCGTCACCCACCGGCCGGCCTGCTCGACTTCCTCCGCCGAACGCCGCAGGTCCCCGCTGTCCCGCTGCGCCAGTTGCTCGGTCACAGGCAGGGGGACGAAACCGGGCAACCGCGGGTAGACACGCGCTGCGGACTCGGAGCGCAGACGGAAGGCGGCTCGCCGGCTGAGATCATCGCACGCGACGGCATGCGCTTTGACCTCCGTCGCGCCGCCGTCGACACCAATCAACACGAATTCGTCCACGTCTGTTCCCTCGCTGCGTCCCGTCTGCCCCCCGTCACGGCCGCTCACCGCCCCTGCTCCCCGCCGCGGTTCAGCCAGCGCCGCCGCTCCAGCGCTTCCAGCCGCATGTGATCCTTGGCGTTGTCATTGCGGTCGATGGTCGCCTGATCGATGGCATGGTCCGTCCCGCCGGAGTGCCGGATGACCTCGTAGATCGGCTCCCAGACGCGCCCGATCGTGTACCGTTCGCTGATCCGCAGCACCAGGTCGTAGTCCTCACCGTAGTTCCGGCAGTGCGGGGTGTCGTTGACGCCGAACCAACCCAGCTCGCGGATGACTTTGATATGCGCGGCGCGTGGCGCGCCGGCGCCGTTGATGCGCAGCAGGTTGTTGCGGCCGTTGTCGGCGGTCCACTCGTCATGCGTGACGACCGGGATCTCTTCGTTGCGGTGCAGCGTTCCCGTCTGTTCGTCGAGCGTCCAGACCTCGTAGGAGCCGACGACCATGCCCACCGTCGGGTCACTGTTGAACACGGCCAGCAGTTTCTCGACCGCGTCCGGTTTGAGGCGATCGTCCGAATCGAGCTGCACGTAGTACTTGCCGCGGGCCACCGCGAGCCCGCTGTTCAGGCACAAGCCCAGATTGTTGACATCGACGACGATCAGCCGTACCGGCGGCGCCTCCGGGCGATATCGGTCGCCACCGGGCATGTAGCGCCGCACCTCGGCCGCCGTGGGATCATCCGGTCCGCCGTTCACAACGACGATCATCTCGACCTGCCGGACCGTCTGCGCCTGGACACTCTCGATGGCGCGGCCGATGAAGCCCGGCCGCTGGTTGACCGGGGTGATGACGCTGGCAAGGCAGTCCTGAAAGCGGGCTTCTTCGTCGGGGGTGTACTCCACACGGCGGACGTGTGCACCGGGCGCCAGGTAAGCCCCCACGCGTTTGAGGTGCTCGGTGAACGCTCGCTCCATTTCGAGCTGCGTCGGCTTGCTGGCCAGCAGGTAGGCGAAGACGTTGTGCGCCTGGGGCGGCGCCGCGACCGAGTAAAGCGAACCGGCATAGCGGTTCGCGACGTGCACCGGCGCGTACTTCTCCAGCAGCCGCAGGCGCAGGTCGTACACATCGGCCGCCTGGTAGCCTTCGTCGAATCCGCCGATCGTACGCAGGGCGCTCGTCCGATACAGAATCGCGCTGCCGAAATCGACCGTGTCGCGCGTGCGTCCCGGGTGCCAGTCGAGCAGATGTACATCGCGGCGTTGTCCATCCGCCGTGAGGCGCTCGTAGTCGGCATACACCATGCCGACCGGGTGGTTCGCGGGCCCGGTCACACCCTCGGTCCGCGTCGCGGCCATCACCATCGTTTTCAGGGCCGACTGACGCAGCAACACCTGCGCCGGCTCGTTGTACACCAGCAGCAGCCACTCGCTGCGCGCCGCCTTCAGGATGGCGTTGTACATCGCCGCCCGGTTGGCGTACCTCCCCGGCAGATGACGTATTCGGTCCGCGTCCACCTCCGCGGGCAGGAAGTCCAACGCGGCCCCCGGCCCGCGGTTGTCCGCAATGAGGACCTCCAGCGGAGCGTGGTCCTGAGTCAGCGCTGCCCGCACGCTGGCCGCGAACGCCGCACGCTCGTACGGCAGCTTGTCCGTGAAGACCAGTCCCACCGAAACGGTGACGTTTTCAAAATTCGTAGTCATGCTGGGCATTTTAGCGGCAGGACCGACGCGGCCGAAGGGGGCGGTCGACTGCGTGGAAGCTTGGGCGGCTGCCCGCCCCACCCACCGGCGTGCGACCGAGTGCGGTCGGGATGTCGGCGCGCCAGTCAGCGGTCAACGGTCGCGGTATTACTCAACAGCGCAGCCCACGTGCTGATGCGTCCCCAGCGCTCCAGTCGCCGACCGTTCAAATACACGACCGGGACCGCGGCCACTCCCAGCCGCGCGCCGCACTCAACGTCTTCAGCCACCTGGGCCGCCACGCCGGGCGAGTTGATGACGGACGCGAACGCCGCCCGGTCCAAGCCCAGCTCGGCGGCCCAATCGACGAAGCGCTGGCGATCCAGCTCGGCCTGTCGCTGGTAGAGCAGGCGATACATGGCGGCGGCGGCCGCCGGCCCCCCGAGCACCCGGGCCGCCTCGCACGCGCGGGCCGCCTGACAGGCCCCCGGGTGGCCCGCGCCGAACTCCGGACGCGGGTTGCACGCCGGGTCCTGCGGGAAATGTCGGTATTCGACGCGAACATCGTCCGGGTACGTTCGCAGCAGCTCGTCCAGCAGCATGTGCAGCTTGCGACACTGCGGGCACCGGAAGTCACTGAATACCACGACCCGATTGGGCGCCTCCGGTGCTCCCAGAACCAACCCGTCTGGCCGCACCGGAATCTCCACGACCGGCTGGCGTCGGTAATCCCACAAGACGTATTCGGGATCCTCCACAATCTTCAGGTATGCGTCGCGCAGGCGCTGCACCTGGCCGCCTGTGCTCGCGATGAAGACGATCGTCAGGTGCAGGAGAGCTGCCAGTATTCCCGCCGCCAGCGTGGCCAGCACCAGGCGAGCGGTCGGATGCGGACAGGGGACGTCCGGGCATCGTCCGCCCCCGCCACGGCCACGCCGCCAGTGTGCACAGCAGCAACCCGCCATTGGCGACGTGGGCCAGCAGGCAGCCGACACACCACTGTCGCAGCTCCAGCGCCATAACGCGCACGAAGTCCGCCGACACCAGAACTCCGCCGACCACAACCAGAACGGGAATAAGGTGATAAGCCCGCCGGGACCGCGTCGGCGGCCCGACGAACAGGTACCACAGCGTCACGAACGCAAAGTAGCCCATGCCGACGGCGGCGACGGGCAGCGTCGCTCCGCCCTCCTCCGCAGTCAGCGGGATCGATCCCCAACGCGACGCGAGGACCGAGCGACAGTCGAAGCGCCGATCGGCAGACGTGTCGCGTCCGCACAACACCTCCAGCACTCCGCCGCCGCCCGCACTCCCGCTTGCCCCCGCCAGCAGCAGTTGCAGACTCAGCCACCAGCCTGCCAGACCGAGCCCTACGGCGGCCCAGCGCCACCCCGCTTTGGGCAACCTCCGACGGGCGATGACGGGCGCCTGCACTTCGGGCGTAGATGACATCCGACGAGCCTCCTGTCGTCACGTCGCATGCGCCGTACGTTTTCGGCGAAAGCCGCAGTATACGGTGAGGCGGGCACACGATCGCTGCCGGCCGGCGATGCGCTCGAGGCGCACGGGTCCCGAATTACCCCTCTGCATAGGGTGCCGGGTCCGGCAGGCCGACAGCCTGGAATGCCCGTAATCGAATCTGACAACTGTCGCAGTGGCCACACGCCCGGCCGGTGGGGTCGGGGTCGTAGCAGCTCCGGGTCAGTCCGTAGTCCACCCCGAGAGCCAGGCCACGACGGATGATCTCCGCCTTGGACAGGTTGATGAGCGGGGCGCGGATGCGGATCGGCCGTCCTTCAACCCCGGCCCGTGTAGCCAGGCGCGCCAGCCGCTCGAAGGCGGCCACGAACTCGGGCCGGCAGTCGGGATACCCGCTGCAATCGACGGCGTTGATGCCGATGTAGATATCCTGGATGCCGCGAACCTCGGCCAGCGCCAACGCGTGCGCCAGGAAGATCGTGTTACGTGCAGGAACGTAGGTGCCGGGGATCTCCGGACCGGTCAGGTCGCGGTCACGCGGAACGGGCAGGTCCGCCGTCAGCGCCGAGCCGCCGATGGTCCGCAGGTCCAACGTCAGAATCACATGCTCCCGCACGCGGGCAGCAGCGGCGACCCGGCGCGCGGCCTCCAGCTCGATGGCATGACGCTGGCCATACTGAAAGCTCAAGGCCACCGGTTCGAAACCCTCGGCGGCCGCGATGGCCAGCACGGTGGCGCTGTCCAGGCCTCCGGAAAGCAAGACGATCGCAGGCAGTCGCGCGCTCATGCCCGCAGTGTACTCGCCTCCGCCTCCGCGCGCACGTCACGGCCCGGTGCTGCACTGCGTAACCAATGTGGCCGCAGGCTGGCCGCCGCCCGCTCCTGGTACTGGCGGGCCTCCTCGGCTGACATGGAGGGGTTGCGATGGGTGATGCCCATAAGCTGCGCGAGGTGCTCAAAGACATCTACGTGATGCAGCAGGCCGGCAAAGCGCTCTGCCCCCGGTCCCCACGCCGACCGCAGCACCAAGTCGCTCGTGTGCGAGACGCCGATCCAGCCGGTGCCCGTGTAATTCCCGATCACTTCGCCCAGAACCCCAACCAGGTTGGCCCGCTGATGACTTACGCTGGGTGGTTGGCCGTCCAATGCGGCCCGGATGGCGTCCGCCTCTTTGGAACTCGGACGTATGCCCGTCACCGACTCCACCACCTGGCGAATTTCGTCGCGGGCCGGGCGCGTCGTGGGCGAGCCGGACAAGCGGCCGCTCAACTCCTCGAACGAGCCGCGTGCTCGCTGCAACCGCTCGAAATAACGCCGGCTGTCCTGATAGGAGCCGCCTACGCCATTCAAACCAAAGTTGGCGTTACCGTGATCGCTGGTAACCAGCACGAGCGTATCGTCTCGATCGGCGGCCCAGTCGACCGCAACGGCCAGCGCCTCATCGAAGTCGAGTTGTTCGTGCAGCAGCGCGGCGGCGTCGTTGTTGTGGGCGGCGTGATCCACGCGGCCGCCTTCGACCATCAGGAAGAAGCCCATGCCGCCGCCGGCACCCAAGATGTCCAACGCCGCCCGCACCATCTCTGCCAGCGTCGGAACGTCGGCGCGCAGCTCCGCGCTGGCCGCACGGTCGATCGCGTACGGCAAGTGCCCCTCGGTAAACACGCCGAGCACGCGCTGCGGTCGCGCCCCGCCGGCTACCTCCTTGCGTCGCGTCCAGACCGCATAGCCGCTGGCGGCGTACTCGCCCCCCAGGTCGCGTTCGTCCGCCCGCCGGCGGGCGTCGAAATGCTCCCGACCCCCGCCCAGCAACACATCCACGACGTTCAAATACTGCGAGGCGATCGCGTCCTCGTTCTCGCGATTCTCTTCGACGGCGGCAAAGCCTGCGGGCGTCGCGTGCGTGATCGTCGTGGTCGTCACCAGGCCGACCCGCCGGCCCGTCTCACGCACCAGAGGCGCGATTGGCGTCAGACGCCGACCGTCCGGCAAAACGTTCAAGGCGCCGTTAAACACCCGCACGCCGCTGCCCCAGGCGCTGGCCGCGGCCGCCGAGTCTGTGACCAGTGAGTTCAGCGACTCGGTGGCGGACAGCCCATGCACCGTGCGCGGGTCGCGCAAGAGTTCGTGCCAGCGCGTGCCGCGACCGCGGACCATCTGCGAAAACGGCTCGGCCAGCGACGGCACGCCCACACTCATTCCGTCGGAGATGAGGAAGATCACGTTGCGAAGCGCCGCCCGGTCACCGGTCGGCCTGCTCGCCGGCCCGGCTACCGTCAGATGACCTGCCGCCGGCGGCACAAGGCCTGCCGCAATCCCCAGCTCCAACAGTTCGCGCCGCGTAAGACCCTGCTGTGATCCCATGGCTCTGTCCGTTCTCCAGCCGGCTAACAAAGCTCGCCAGTGGCGCGAATTCTAAAAGCGATTCGTAAGCGGTGCGCTAACGTTTGCCAACCGACCGGATGACATACGTGCCGCGAATTCGCCTCGGCGGGCAGGCGACACTCGGGTATCATCCCGAGATTGGTAACGCACATACGCGCCACGCGGCGCAGGAAGAGCCCCATGGACGAGCGCAGACCCGCCGCCGTACCCACGCTCGTATCGTTCCTGATCTGCGATCAGGTGATCGACGATCGGCTGAGCAACAAGAAGAGTGCGATCGGGATCTTCAACACGATCCTCGTGCCCAAGGTCCCGACCTCGGTCCAGCAAATGGCCATACTGGCGTCGGTCACGGAAATCGCCGGGCGCGCGGAGCTCGAACTCCGTCTCGTACGCGACGCAGACAACCAGGTGCTGTTCAGCGGCCGAGGCGCGGTGGAGGCGCCGAATCCGTTGGCCGTGGTCGACCTGCTGTTCGGCATCCAGGGGCTGCGCATTCCCGAAGCCGGCCAGTACGCGTTCGAGCTGCTCAGCGAAGGCGAGATTCTCGGCCGCCGACGCTTCCAGGTGCTGGTGCGCCCGCCGCCGACTCCGCCCGCCCCACCATCCGCGCCGTAGCACCGCGGGGGCGCGCTGCCTTGTTCGTGGGCAGTCGAGGCGGCCCGGGGGCCGGGCGCTCACACGCGGATCCGCTTCCAGCCGCCGTGCAGGTGGCGGGCCAGGCCAAGCAGCAGGCGGACCAGGTTGTCGGCCCACATCCCGCACCAGGCGCCGATCAGTCCGCCGCCGAGGACAATCCCGCCCAGATACGCGCCGGGAACGCGCACGAGCAGCCCGCCGATCGTCGATACGAGGAGGGTGAACCGCGTGTCCCCGGCACCGCGCAAGGCGCCCACGTAGATGATGCCCGTACAGAGGAACGGCTGCGCAAAGGCCAGCAGACGAAAGGCCGGGACGCCCACGGCCCGCACGTCGGGATCGTTACTGAACGCGGCAAAAATGGCCTCGGCCAGAAAGAAGAACACGACCCCCACGCCTGTCGCCAGAAAAGCTCCTTGAACCGCGGCGACGTGCGCGGCGCGGGCCGCCCGGCGGGGCTGACGGGCGCCGAGGTACTGGCCGACCAACGTCGCGGCCGCGGTCATCCACGCCATCGCCGGCAGGTACGTGATCGCTTCCATGCGGACGGCAATCATGTGGGCGGCATAGTTCGCAGTCGCCGCCGGGCCGCTGGCCGTGTGGGCAATCACCTTGATGAACAGTAACTGGGCCACGGCCATGATCAGTGCGTCCGCTCCCCCAGGCACTCCGACGCGCAGAATGCGGTGGATGATGCCCGGGTCGGCACGCAGGCCGCCCAGTGTCAGGCGCAGCTCGCGCCAGCCTGCCAGCGCCACTCCCAGTGCCAGCGTTCCGCCCACACACCGGGCAATGACCGTGCCCCAGGCGATCCCGCGCACACCCCACGACGGTCCCAACCAGCCGAAGACCAGACTGGAAGCCACCAGTACGTTGACGACGTTCACCAGCAGCATGATGGCCATTGGCGTGCGCGTGTCCCCCGACGCGCGCAGCACGGTGCTGACTACTGTGAAGATGCCCAGCGCCAGATACCCGACGGCGTCGATACGCAGATAGACGCTGAGCAGGTCGCGGGCCGCAGCGGTCTGCGTCAAAAAGGCGGCAAAGAACGGCGCCAGGAGAACTGCCAGCAGGCCCGTCGCAGTTCCCAGTACCAGCATCAACAGGAAGGCCTGATTGAGAGTCCGGTCGGCCGTCCAGCGGTCGCCGGCTCCGAAGGAACGACTGACCACGGCGGCCGCACCTGTGCTGACGAGCATGAAGGTCAGGCCAACGAACCATCCCACGTAGGCGGCCGTCCCGACGGCCGCCGTCGCTTCCTTGCTCAAATGACCGGCCAGCCACGTATCGACCAAACCGACAAGGAAGTTGCCGACCTGCTCGCCGAGCATGGGCAGCGCGAGCACCCAGACTTGGCGGCTCAGCGGTCCCCGAGGCAGACCGGGAGGGGTGGAGGCGGCCGCCAGCGTCCCCGCCGCCCGGGACAGACTTTCCTCAGCGACGCCAAGCCGGTCCGAGGCGGTGGTCATGAACTCAGTGTATCGCCCAGCGCGCGTTTTGCGCGTGCGTGGTTTCGAGGCTGGAGATAGCGCGGCGTATGGCCCCAGAGCGATCCGCGTTCACGGTACGTCCCCGCGGTGCAGACGGGCCTTGTCCGCGCGTTTTAAGTCCCCATAAAGAAGCAGGTTGCGCATAATCTTGAGCGTGCTGTCCGAATCGTAGCCCCGCAGGTTGTAAATGGGCGTGCCCAACAAGCTGCAAGAAAGGTCCAGCGGGCTGTAGATGACCGCGTACCGTCCCCGCACCCCGAACACCTTGAGCAGTGGCCCTTTTCTTCCCTTTACCACTCCCAACGCCGCCCGCCGGTATCCCACGTTGGTCACATCCACCGCGCCGTCCAGCCCCGCGCCGGTATACAAGAAGGAATCCTCCGGCACCGTCTGAGGCTCGTCTTGCAGCGCCTGTCTCACCCACTGCTCCAGAGACCGGGTGAACTCCGGACTGCCGCCGGCAGCGTCCGCCAGCAGCGTACCGCCGCCCACGAGGAAGCGGCGCAGACCCTTCAGTTCGTCCGACGTCAGCTCGAAGGCTCCGGTACCGGTCATGTACGCCACACGGAACTCGCTCAGCTCCTCGGCATCGAGCGTCAAGCCGGAGCTGACGAGCAGACGCGTGCCGGTGGCGTTATTCATATACCGCGACAGCCGAATCCAGCCGTGGGGCTCCACGTTCCAGTCGCCGCGGTACTGAAGGCGTGCGATTGGGATGCTGCGCTCGATCTTGCGTTCGTTCAAAGGAATGGTCGGCGTCTGCAAACGACTGCGGAACTGCGTCTTGTCCGTGGCGTAAAGATAGACGTTCGCCGCAAGCTCGATCTCCGGGCGGCTCTTGCCGCGGACGACGGTTCTGCTCCAGGCAGGCGCCAGGTCGCGCGTACAGATCAACATGAGCGTGCGCAGACCGTTGTGCACCTCCAGCAGTATGGGCGGATCATCAACGCGGAACGCGACTTCGCCGGTGAATAGTGGATGATCGTCCGGGACGCGGCGCAGCCGGTACTCGGGGAAGGCCCGCCGAGCGAGCTTTTCGATGCTCTGCTGAAAGCCCTCACCGGCGGACACGGCAAACAGCATGCCGCCGGACAGGCAATAGTCGCGGAGCTTCTCGACCTGCTCGTCCTCGAACTCCCAGGCCACCTCGCCGCGCAAGTAGAGCACCGGGGCGTCCAGCAGGTCATCCAGGGGCCCGTCGAGCCGGACGATCTGCCAGTTCAGCGGGCGCTCGAACATGTGGCTGACGTATCGGGTCAGCGCGGCGACATCCCGCAGCCGGCTGTTCCAGTCCGGACCGTGCTGGAGCTTGTTGAACAGCAGCGGGGCGCGCCCATGGCACAGAAACATCAGAGCGAAGGCGGTGTTCCGCAGACTGTCCATGCCCTCGCCGCTGCCCTCCCAGTGGCCATCGTCGCGCTGGTTGTCCAGCAGAAACGCGGCCCCTTCCCGGAACCAGTCGCCGGTCGCGGAAGTATTTGTACCCGCTGGCGCGCCCAACGCGTTCGACGCCGTACAGGTAGTAGTACCTCCAGCGGGCTTCGCCGCCGGGGTTGTCCGGCGTGTAGTTTCGGCCGAACCAGTTGAGACCCGCCTCGATCGCAGAGAGGATCGCCACTGCTTCCTTTGGCCGGTCGGCATAGCGTCGGTCCAGAACCACGAACAGGGAGGCGAGCCCCGCCGCGGTCATGCTGCCGGTGGACTGCTGGTTGCCCTGGTAGTCCCAGCCGCCGTCGGGCCGCTGATGGCGGAGCCAATGGTCGGCGATCATCTCCCAGTATGTGGGTGGCACCTCCAAGCCGGCCTCCGAAGCCATCCAGACCCCGAGGACGCCGAACTGGGTATTGGAGTTGTCCCAGCGTCCGCCCTCGGCGGAGCGGAGCGTGGCGCGGTAGTCATAGCCGCCGGCATCTTTGCTCCCGCGTGGCCAGGGCGCTTCCAGGAGCCACTTGAGATCGGCTTTGAGCTGCGCCTGGTACTTGTTGTTGGACAAAAGAGCCAGCACATGCGCCCGCGTCGCAATGGTGTAGGTGGCATCAAGCTGCTGACCAGCCAGCCACGAGATCGAGTCGGCCAGGAAGTCCTCGCGCGGGTTCTCGCCCGCGTAGAGCAAAGCCAATATGGCCAGCGCGGTGTTCCCGGCCCAGTCCTGCGCGCCGGTGTTCTGGCCAGGTTCCCAATGTCCGAACGGCGTGCGCTGCTCTTTGATCCATCGGACGCCGCGGCGGATGGCATCGTCCACGGCCTCGTCGGTNNTGGCCCCCTCGGCCCACGCGGTCCGCACATCGCCGGCCAGCAAAGTTATCGCCAGCAGGCGGGGAAGCAGAGGAGCAAGCGCGGCGGCGCGTCCGAGAAACCGCACGGGCATGGGCCCCATCGAGGCGACCTCAAAGCTCCCGCCGCGCAGCCCTTGGCGTGGCAGCCGGCGGGGGTCTAGAATTCTCTGAGCGTCCAAGCAGCGAACGGCACGGAGCGGCCGCATCGGTAGCGGGACGCTCGCGACGGTTGCCGTTGCGTGCCGACCGGCGTGTGTCAACGCCGGTTCGCAGGAGCACGTCCCTTGGCGGACAACCTGCTGGAAGATAGTCAAATCATCCGAGCGGTGGTAGAGCGCCAGCTCGTCACCCCCGAGGAAGTGCGCGCAGCGCAGGAGCAGTTGGAACGGCTGCCGCCGGGTGCGCCGCGGAGGCCTCTGGGAGACGTGCTGGTCGACCTCGGCTTTCTGACGCGCACGCAGCTTGCCCGTGTGCTGGGCAGCAGCGACGATTCGGGCGGGCGACCGGCCCAGCAAATTCCCGGCTACCAGTTACTCAACAAGTGCGGGGCCGGCGCGATGGCGGTGGTGTACCGCGCGCGGCAGCTCAGCCTGGACCGCATTGTCGCCATCAAGGTCCTGCCCCGTCGCCTCAGCCGCAACGCCGAGTTCGTGGAACGCTTCTACCGTGAGGGCCGGGCTGCGGCCAAGCTGAATCACAACAACATCGTGCAGGCGATCGACGTCGGGGAGGCGGGCGGCTACCACTACTTCGTCATGGAGTATGTGGAGGGCTGCACCGTCTACGACGAGCTGGCCAACGGCAAGGTGTACAGCGAAGCCGAGGCGATCGAGATCATCCGTCAGATCACCGAAGCCCTCGTGCACGCCCACGAGCGCGGTTTCATCCACCGCGACGTGAAGCCGAAGAACATCATGCTCACAAAGGACCGCGTGGCGAAGCTGGCGGACATGGGGCTGGCCCGCGAAACGACGGACCTCCAGGCCGCCCTCCAGGAAGCCGGACGCGCCTACGGCACGCCATACTACATCAGCCCGGAACAAATCCGCGGCGAAGTGGATATCGACCACCGGGCAGACCTGTATTCCCTGGGCGCGACCTTCTACCACATGGTCACCGGCCGCGTACCGTTCGAAGGGCCGACACCCTCGGCCGTCATGCACAAGCACTTGAAGGAACCGCTCACGCCGCCCGACCACATCAACACGGCGCTGAGTTCCGGCTGCGGCGCGATGATCGAGATGCTGATGGCCAAGGATCGCGAGCAGCGCTACCCCAGCGGGCGCGAGCTGCTCGTAGACCTCGAACGACTGGCCCGGCATGAACCGTTGGTCTACGCCCAGCCTCACGTGGACGCCCACGCACTGGAAACGCTGTCGCGCGGGCAGGTCGTGACCTTGGAGACCTCGCGGTCGGACGGGCGGTATCGGCGGCGGGTGGCTACGAGCGCGGCTTCCAGCGCCGGTTCCACGCTGACGATCGTCCTGGCCACCGTCGCGGGACTCAGCGTCCTGCTCAACCTGATCCTGCTGATCCTGCTGGCGACGCGCTAGCGGCGCGCCCGAGCCCGCGACTGCCCCCCCCGGCTTACGCCCCCCGACTCAGGTCGAGGTTTCGGATGCGCGTCGTGCAACGCACCGCCCGCCTCACAGCACCTCGTCGCCCTCCTTGCGCTGGATATCAGCGCCGAGCGCCCGTAGTTTCTCGTCGAAGCGTGCGTAACCGCGGTCCAAGTGATAGATACGGTTGACGCGGGTCGTGCCGCGGGCGGCCAGCCCGGCCAGCACCAGCGCCGCCGACGCCCGCAGGTCGGACGCCATCACGGGCGCACCGATCAGCCGTTTGACACCCTCGACGATGACCGTCGGCCCCTCTTTTCGCAGGTGAGCGCCCATGCGGTTGAGTTCGGCGACATGCAGGAACCGGTCGGGGAAGATTTTCTCGGTGATGATGCTGTTCCCGTCGGCCAGGCACAGCAAGGCCATGATCTGCGCCTGGAGATCGGTCGGAAAGCCGGGGAAGGGCTGCGTGGTCACGTCCACGGGTTCGAGGTGACGCGCGGAAGAGACGGTCACGCCGCCGGTGGGTTCCTTCTCGACGTTCACCCCGATCGCGGTCAGTCGATCGACGAAGGCCATGAGGTGGTCGAGTCGGCAGTTTTCGATGGTGACCTCACCGTTGGTGATGGCGGCGGCGACCATGAACGTGCCGGCCTCGATCCGGTCGGGGATGATCGTGTATTCGCAGCCATGCAGTTCCTTGACGCCCTCGATCACGATCCGAGGCGTGCCGTGGCCGGTGATCGAGGCACCGCAACGGTTGAGGAAGTTCGCCAGATCGACGACCTCCGGCTCGCAGGCGGCCATTTCCAGAACGGTCGTGCCCTCGGCCAGACAGGCGGCCATCATCGCATTGGCCGTCCCCAGCACGGTCGAACCGAACGGTCCGCCCATGAAGATTTCACGCCCGCGCAAGCGTTTGGCCCGCGCGACGATGTCGCCGCTGACCAGTTCCAGGTCGGCGCCGAGCTGCCGCATGGCCCGCAGGTGAATGTCCACGGGCCGGTCGCCGATCGCGCATCCACCGGGCATGGACACCTGGGCCTGACGGCGCTTGGCCAGCAGCGGCCCGAGCACACAGATCGACGCCCGCATCTTGCGCACGATGTCGTACTCGGCCCGACAGTTCATTTCGTCACGCGCCACCAGCCGCAGCGTCCCGTCCCCGCGTCGCTCCACCTCGACCCCCAACTTGATCAGCAGCTCGCTGAGCGACTTCACGTCCGCCACGTCCGGGACGTCGTGCAAAATCACTTCCCCCTCGCACAGGATCGAAGCCGCCATGATCGGCAAAGCGGCGTTCTTCGCCCCGCTGACCCGCACGCGACCCTTCAGCCGCGGTCCGCCGTTGATCTCAAAGTACGGGAGACTCACCGCGCGATCCTCCGTTGATCGTGTTCCCAACCCGGCCCCGGGCACGCCCGGTACAAGCTTACGGCTGCGCGACGCGCGCGGCCGGCGCACCCGGCGGCCGCTCGGCGACCGGTGTCTGTTCTACTGTGCGGTGGCGGGCGTGCAAGACGCGCGGGTGACCGCCGCCGTCGCGGTAAAAAACCACGTCCGCCCAGACCGCCGGGTCCAGCAAAGCCCGCACCGCCGACGCCTGGTCGAAGCCAATCTCCAGCAGAAGCTGCCCATCGGGGCGCAGAAAGGGCGATGCTTCGCGAACGATGCGGCGGATCAGGTCCAGACCGTCCGCGCCGGCGAACAGAGCCACGCGCGGCTCATATTCGCGCACGTGCGGTTCGACGGGCCCGTTCTCGGCGACATAGGGCGGATTGCAAACGATGAAGTCGAATGCGGCTTGCCCACTGTCCGGCGTGGACCAAGGCTCAAACAGGTCCCCGCAGCGGAACTCGATGCGCTCGGCCACGCCGTGCCGTTCCGCGTTCCGCCGGGCGACGGTCAGGGCCGCGGGCGAACAGTCGCTGGCGGCGACCTGCGCATCCGGCAGGTGTCGGGCGAGACTGACGGCGATGCAGCCGCTGCCGGTGCCCAAGTCCAGAATGCGGGCGTCAGGCCGGGGCGCGCTACGCAACGCCCGGATCGTACGCTCCACGAGGATTTCCGTCTCGGGGCGCGGGATGAGAACATCCGGCGTCACTTCGAAGGACAGGGAGAAGAACTCCTTGGTACCGGTGAGGTACGCGACCGGATAGCCGGTCGCCGCCTTCTGGACCAGCGTACGAAAGCGCTCGCGAACCGGCGGGTCCGGGACCTGCTCGTGGCACGTATACAGGCGGAGGCGCTCGCACCCCAACGCGTGGGCCAGCAGGATTTCCGCGCACAGACGTGCCGGCTCGATCCGGCGGCGGTGCAGGTACTCCTGTGTCCACGCCAACAGGCGAGCCACGGTCCACGGCGCGTCCGGTGCAGGGGTCTTCACACCGGCACTATAGCAGCGGCGCGTCGGCCGGGCGAGCCGCCCGGTGCTCACGTCGGCCGCGCAGGCCAGGAACCGATATGGAGCGTGCGCTGCTTCGGTCGCCGGCGTCACGGCTTGACCCGCACCCGGCTTTGCTCGACCATGCCGCCAACGTTTCTCTCAGCCGGTTTCGGAGCGAGGTCGGCATGGCAATCAAACAACTGACCGAGGAGCAGGTTCGGACCTGGACGCTGGAACAGAAGGACCGCTGGTGGCTGGAGAACGTCTACCAGGGCGACGTGCCGCAGTTCACGGTCCGCTCCGTGACGTGCGGCTTCCTGCTGGGCGGCATCCTGTCGTGCACCAACCTGTACGTCGGAGCCAAAACCGGCTGGACGCTCGGCGTCGGCATCACCTCGGTCATTCTCGCCTTCGTTATCTTCCGCGTCCTCATCGGCATCGGCCTGGCGCGCCAGTACTCCGTGTTGGAAAACAACATCATGCAGTCCATCGCCACGGCGGCGGGCTACATGACCGCTCCGCTCACTTCGTCCCTGGCCGCCTACATGATGGTGACCCAAACCGTCATCCCCTGGTGGCAAACGATCCTCTGGATCGTCGGTCTGGCGATCCTCGGCGTGCTGTTTGCCTTCCCAATGAAACGCCGGTTCATCAACGACGAGCAGCATCCCTTCCCCGAGGGGCGCGCGGCCGGCGTCGTGATGGACGCGCTCCACAGTCAGCAATCCGGCACCGCCACGCTGGCGCCCAAACTGCTGGTCGGCTGCGGGCTGGTCAGCGCGCTGCTGAAGTTTCTCCAGGCCGAGGACATCCTGAGGAAGCTCCACGTCGGCTTCCTGCACATTCCGGAGTTTCTGGACGAATGGATCTACCGCCGCGGGTGGAACCCAAGCATCCTCGGCACCTCGCTGCGGGAGCTGAGCATCCGCCCGGAGCTCGATATCGCGATGATCGGCGCCGGCGGGCTGATGGGCATCCGCACCGCCCTGTCGCTTATGCTCGGCGCCGTCATCAACTACTTCCTGCTGGCACCGTGGATGATCGAATACGGCGACATTCTCGGCAAGGTGAACGCCAACGGGGAGACGACCTACGGATTCCGGCAAATCACCTACTGGGCCTTGTGGGGTGGCGTGGCGACCATGACGGTGGCCTCGCTGGTCGCCTTCTTTGCCAAGCCCGCGCTGCTGGTGAACGCGTTCCGGGGCATGTTCAGCCGGCGGCAGCAGGCCGAGGACGTGCTGCGGCACATTGAGCTGCCCATGGGCGTCTTCGTGGTCGGCATTCCCTTCGTCGGGGTATTCGTAGTCTGGATGGCACACGCCTTCTTCCGCGTGCCGTGGTATTGGGCGGCGGTGGCCATCCCGCTGGTGTTCATCTTCTGTCTGATCGCCGCCAACTCGACCGCACTGACTTCCATCACCCCGACGGGGGCAATGGGCAAGCTGACCCAGCTCACGTTTGCCGCCCTGGCGCGCGGAGACATCGGTACGAACCTGATTACCGCCGGCATCACCGGCGAGGTGGCCAGCAATTCGTCAAACCTCCTAATGAACATCAAGCCCGGCTACATGCTCGGAGGCAAGCCGCGGCTTCAGGCGCTGGGACACTGCATCGGCGCGATTTCCGGCTCGCTGGCGTCGGTGGCCGTTTTCTACCCCCTCTTCCTGCGGGGCAACCCGGACAACCTGATCAGTGAACAGTTTGCCATGCCGGGCGCCGCCATCTGGAAGGCGGTGGCCGAAATCCTCACCGAGGGGCTCGGCATGTTGCCGACCAGCGCCATCTGGGCCGCCGGCATCGGCATCGTCCTCGGGCTGGTCCTTGAAATCCTGAAGATGGCCACCAAGGGCAAGTTCCCGATTTCCGGCGTGGGCTTCGGACTGGCCTTCGTCATCCAGTTCAATACGTGCTTGGCCATGGCGTTCGGCGCCTTCGTCTTCTGGCTGTGTGAAAAGTTCTGGCCCAGGCCCGAAAGCGCAGTGAACCGGGTGGTCGTGCAGAATCAGGAGCCGATCTGTGCCGGCGTCATTGCCGGGGCCGCCCTGATGGGCATCGCCGTCATGGTCTACACATACGTCATTGCCGGCGGGTGAAACGCATGAAAAGGAGAACGCAGGTGCGGTGCCAATGCTCACGTCCGCCGTGGGGACTATGCCTGCTGGTGCTGCTCGCATCGGCCGGATGCCGGCCGAAGCTGCCGGTCGATCCGGACGGGATCCTGTATTACCTCCGCAACGCCCGCGTGCAGGGTGAGGTTCGGCGCCTGTGGCCGGAGGGGCAGCGGTACGTGGACAGCGTGCTGCGCGCCGACGCCCAGTTGATGAAGGAACTGAACGCGCTGTTAACGTGGCAGCGCCCGGACAACCTCTGGCCCCCCGACGACCCGCGCTGGCAGGACACCGCCGCCTTGAGCAAGACCTTGGAAACACTCCGCGAGCTGGTCGCCAAGAGTGCTTCGCGGCAGGCGCGGCTGGAGAATCTCAAGTCGCGCGTCAGCGCCGTGCCGCCCGACCTGCCGGCCGAGCGCCAGGCCGGTTTCGTCGAAGAGGTCTGGCAAGCGCTGGCTCTGATCGGCCCGGGCTTGGGCAAGGACGTGCGCGCCGCGCTGCCGGAGCTGGAGCAGGGCGTGCAAGAGTTCATCGCCTTGTTCGAGACAGCGGCGGCCCAGGCCGAGGGAGCCACCTCACAACCAACCACGAACGCCACCCAACCTGACCTGGGCTTCGACGAACGTTACACGGCGCTGCACGCGCGCCTGCTGGCCTGGGAGGAGGAGCTGCTGCGGCAGGCCGAGCAGCGACTGACCCTGGCACGCCCGCCAGCCGACGATGAGCGCGCCCGCCGGCATTTCACTTACGAGCGCGCCTATTGGCGAAAGGCGCTCGAGGCCTACGTGAAGGTTGCGGCGGCGACGCGCGATGAAGTCCAGGCTGAGCTCCGCCAGGTCGAGAAGCAATTGGCTGGCAAAGCGCCGCTGGACGCGGCACACCGCAACGCGCTCGAGTGGCAACGCGAATGGTTCCGCGCCCAGGTGTCCGCGCGGGAGCAGCGCTTGGCCACCCTGAAAGGCCGGGTGGACGAGGTGTTGCGCAAGTCCAAGGCCGCGGCGGGGTAAACGGCCGTGCCGCCCGTGGACTTCGGTCAGGCGCTCGAACTGCTTGGAGTCGGCCTGCTGGCTGGGATCGTCGGCGGTATGCTGGGCGTCGGCGGGGGCATCGTCATGATCCCTGCGATGGTGATCTTTCTGGGCGACCGGTACGGCCCGAATTCTCTGCACCTGTACAAACTCGCCGCGATCGCCACCTCGGTCTTCGTTTCCGTCCCGGCCGCCGTCCGGCATCTGCGCGCCCGTGCGGTTCTGACCGCCATGTTGCCGGCGATCCTGCCCGCCGCCACCGTGGGAACGGTCGTGGGGGTGTGGGTCGCGGGGAACTTCTTCCGAGCGGAGCAGACGCACATCCTCCGCCGGGTATTCGGGGTATTCCTTGAATTCGCCGTGGTCGTCCAGCTTTACCAAGATTGGCTCGCGGGCCAAGGCGAGCGGAGTCTGCGAAGTTCCTGTCCCCTGCCGAGCCGCCGGCTGCTCATCGGCGGCAGCGTCGGGCTGCCCACCGGCTTGATCGCTGGCCTGCTCGGCGTCGGCGGGGGCATCTGGAACGTACCCGTTCAGTATCTGCTCTTCGGCGTTCGTCTGCGCTACGCGATCGCGACGTCGTCCTTTGTCGTGGTGTTCGTGTCGGCGGTGACGACGATCGTCCAGGGGTGGTCGGTCGCGCACCTGCCAGGACTCAGTCTGCGCATGGGCGTGCCGCTGACCGTGTGTCTGGTCCCCGGCGCACTGGTGGGGGGCTGGTGCGGGGCGGAGTTGACCCACCGCCTGCCCGTCCGCTGGTTGCGCTACGCGTTTGGAGCCCTGCTCGCCCTCAGCGGACTGCGATTGATCCTCTCCTGAGTCTTCGGCACGCGCCACACCCGAGCGCGTCAGGCCAGCGGCGCGGGCGACGGCGAAGGCTGCTCCAGCAGGATCGCCAGCAACTCCGTGCAGGCCACCAGATCACGCCGATTGTGGTCCAGCACAGGCGCGATGACGCGTGCGTTGCGCGTCTCGATGAAGTGCCGGAACAGATCCGGAACATCGCTGCTGGGAATATCGCCAACCCGCGGACGACGCAGTACGTACCGCTCCAGCGTACCGAGCCGATGATTGGGCAGACCGCGCGGCCACCTGCGGCGCGCGGCATGCAGCAGGTCGATGTGGTGCTGGACCTTGGGCAGCGGCAAGCGATAGCGTGCCGCCCGGTCCCGCAGAAACGGCTCGTCGAAGCTGCGGCCATTAAACGTCACCCAGGTGTCGCGGCGGGCGGCCAGCTCGGCAAACGCGTGCAGAATGGCCTCCTCCTCGGGGTAATCGCGGGCCAGAAACTGCTGCACGCGCAGCGGGGTCTCATCAAGCAGCACGACGCCGATGAGAAACACCGGTACCCCCGCGAAGCCTCCCGTTTCGATGTCCAACACCATCGCACGGGCCGGATCGATGACCACTCCCCGACGGCTCGAGGTGCGTAAGGCGCAAAGCTGCTCCGCGGTGACACACGCCTCCGGGCAGATCCGCGCAAACGCCGTAGTTACCTGCCAGCAGCGACGTGAACCCGACACCACTTCGCCACCACCCAACGCATCTTCCGTTGACGACGGGCCAAAAACCGGACGCGTGCGGGCCGGCAGCGGTTCCCGCGAACGCAAACCGATCAGCTCATCCAATCGCTGTCGCAGGTCATCCATGACGCCCGCATTATACCGACGTCAGCGCGGCGCCGTGCCGCCGGTCACCCCCGGCTGACCGGCACGCACGCCACCAGCGCCCGCGCCGCTGCCTCCGGGTCGTCCGCGGAAATGACGGCCGCTGAAACCGCCAAACAGTCCGCCCCCGCGCCCACCACCGCTGCCGCGTTGTCCGCGGTAATCCCACCAATGGCGACCAGCGGGAGTTCTGTGCGCGGTCGCACAGCAGCCAGCGTCGACGGACCGGCGATATGCGCCTGTGGCTTGGTCGCGCTCGGGAACATCGGACCCACCGCGAGGTAGTCCGGCATCTCCGCCAGGGCGGCTTCAAATTGAGCCTCCGTATGCGTGCTCTTGCCGACAAGCATCCGCGCCCCGGCGATACGCCGAACGTCACGAACCGACAGGTCGTCCTGCCCCACGTGCACGATGTCGGCCCCAGCCAAGCGGGCGATATCCGGGCGGTCGTTGACGGCCAGCAGCACGCCGTGTCGTGCCGTCAGGTCGCGCACCTGCCGCGCCCGCCGTAAGTGCTCCCGGTCCGGCAGCTTCTTCTCACGAAGCTGGACGCACTCGGCGCCCCCCCGGATCGCCGCTTCGACAACCTCAAGCCACGGCCGCCGACAGAGGGCTTCCGTCACCAGCACATACAGTCGGACGCCGCGAAAGCGTTGCCGCAGCTCACCCCGCAGCACGATCCGTTGCTCAAGCTCATACAGACGGTAGCGCAGCGATTCAGCGGCCGAGGCGGCTGCCGGCGAAATGAGTTTGCCATACTCGCTCAAAGCCCGGGTGGCCTCACTGGCCCGCGCGAACGCGGCCCGCACCACGTCGTCCGGCGCCTGACGCGCCAGCTCGTGGGCTGTTTTGAAATCCCGGCCAACGTCCCCCACGATGTCACGCGCCGCCAGTAAATTATCGGCCCCTGCCGCCGCGATGACGTCCCGCAGATCATGCCGGCAGCGCTTGGCGGCGGCCGCCGCGTCGGCGTCGTCACGTACGAAGCGGGCGTAATCTTCGATGACCCGCAGCGCTTCTCGCGTGCGGTTCAGATTCACGTCCAGGATTCGCAAGACGTCCGGGTCCAAGCAGACACCCTGTCGCGTGCCGCGGCGCTCAGGTTTCCCGCATTTCGGCGATGAGCTCGAACAGACAGGATGCCCCGACCAGCACGGGAAACGCCGAAGCCGCCACCGCCCAGCGTGAAAGTTTCAACCCCGTGGCGTGGTTGTGACGGCCCACGAACTCGCACACCAGAACCACCACCGTCAGCATGATGAACTTCAGCACAATCATCCCGCGTACGCCGTAGCGGTGCAGCACCCACTCGGCCACTGCGTTCAGCTCCCGGCCGCCGGCGGCCAGGATCAACGTGGTGAAAACCACGTCCATGGCCGAAAGGAAAACGTACCACAAATAAGGCTGAGGGTAGAGCACGCCCCGGCGGGCGTCGGCGGGCGCTCCGGCACCCGCGTACGGCGCGGGTGGCGGGTTCGGCGTCGTCGCGTCGTCCGGTATCCGTCGCGTCATAACGAGCCCCAGCCTCCAGTCCACCTCACGTAGTCTATCGCGCTTGCAATCCCTTGCAGCGGGGCCTGCCCGCCAGCCGGGATCTCCGACGGCACAGAGCAGCGCCGCCCGTGGCCCGCCCTGTCAAAAACGAGCCTCGGGCGGTCTATGAAACGATGTCGACAGGGTTGGGCACGTCCCGTGGCGACTCCAGAAGGGGTTGCTGCGGAGGACGGCGAAGAGGCGAAGCACACACAGGTAGGGCGGCGCGGCGCCGGTGCGGTACCGGAGCGTACCCACGCGAGCGCGGGATGCGCGTCGCCGCGCGGCCGAGCAACGCGTAAGGAGGTCTGACATGTCACCTACCCGCTTACGACTTATGGCATGGGCAGGCTGCCTCGTGCTCTGGGCAGCCAGCGCACCGGTCTGGGCGATTCAGGCCGGGATCACGTTGGACGTGCATCAGGACATCGTGAATCAGCTCCTCTGGCCCAACGATTTCCACATAACAGGGCTCTTGTGTTCGGTCGGGGAAAACCCGCCGGTGGTAATCGACCACATCGACGGGTTGTTCCAGTTCTTCGGGTACACAATCACGAAATTGCCTGGAGACGACTGCTGGTACACGTTTGAGGCAAGTTGGTGGAATGCCGACATAGTCGGGTACATACCGTACTGTACCGTCATCCACCTTGGCCTGCTGTTCGACGTGGACGCGGCCAACGTGGTCATCGATGTCGTGGGCTGGTGGACGCGCGACGGCATGCCCGTCGGCAACATCATCGGCCTGCTCAACCAGGGGTACGTCCCGGCGGTCGGATTCGACGTGGCCGACGTGGCCACCCCACAGCGGATCCGGATGGGCAACGGTGACATTCCGGTCACACCAATGCTGCCACCCCCTCCACCACCTTCCCCGCCATGGCCACCGGCCCCGATCGAACTCCGGGTGCTTCAGATGGACGTGCTGGCCTTCCCACCGGACGTCCCCCCACTGTTCCCGGAGCTCTGGGAAGGCGGAGCACAGCAGTTCTGGCCGTGGGTGCCCGTGGTGTACCCGGATGGCGTCCCGATCAACCCGGCTCGTCCTCTGATCTGGGCCCCACAGAGCTTCTTCGACGTGTTCCTCGATATCCCCACGGCCGACGCGCTGCGCTCCCAAGTGCCGGTCCGGATTCCGCCCGGCGGGTTCCTGGTCGCACGCCAGCTCATCGCGTTCCGCAACAACAGCGGCGGGCTGGAATCGCGGTGGTTCTGGGAAATCCACGGTGCGCAGCCAACTGAGGCCTGCTGCTTCGAAGACGAACACTGCGAGGACCTGGTGCCGTTCGTATGTCGCCAGCAGGGCGGTACGCCGATGGGCCCCGGCACAAACTGCATGCTCATTACGTGCCCGCACATCCCTCGGGGAGCGTGCTGCTATGGCATCATCGGCATCCAATGCGCCGTCACCGATCCCGACACCTGCGAAGCAATGATGGGGCAGTGGAAGGGNNNNGGCACCAACTGCGANGACNNCAACGGCAACGGCGTCGCCGACATCTGCGAGCTGCCGGAGCTCGGCGCCTGCTGCTACGGCGACCCGCCGATCCAGTGTGTCGTGACCGACCAACTCACCTGCGAACACCAGTTCTTCGGTCTGTGGAAG